>PVBE011099111.1_pt1 | contig 140073 bp, 110 predicted proteins | sample 1631181 | NCBI WGS metagenome assembly PVBE01 (sample SAMN08397723, study PRJNA350692) | Marine metagenome, whole genome shotgun sequencing project. | isolation source: water | place: Pacific Ocean | collected 2012-04
CACAATCACCGTCAAAGGAACAAATCTCGGTGGAAACATGACCAGAGGGGTCGATTTTGAAACAGTTTTTAAAAATACAGCTCAAGGAATAGTGGGTCCGTATAATTCCGCCCCACTAAAACAAGGTGAGGATTTCGAATTCACCACATTTTGGCCGGCTGGCGCGGGTAATGTGAGTGTCGATCAATCCAATATAGACATACGTTTTCAGGACGCTTCGGCTGGTCGTTTTGGTCCATATGCGTGGGCTTCCATTATCAACACCGACATGAGTTCAGCGACAGACTTACTGGACTACTTAGGTAATGATTTTTATATTATTGTTTACCACGCATTGGAGGTTATCGGCAATCAACCCGACTATTTCTTGTCCCCGATGGAAATCGGCAGTGAAGTCATGTTGTCCGGCTCCGTTAACAACTATCCTGGCCCGTTTACAGAGGGTCGTCCCATGAGGGATTTCTACGGTGATCAATGGGTCGGAAAGCAAACACCTGAAGACTATGATGGCGATGCAATTTTCCGTGCGAACCTTAAAATAGTACCTCCTGTTCCGCACGCTATGTACCCGAGGGAAAACCAGGCATTCGACCTCACATCTCATCCACCGGTCCTCAAGGAAGACTGGCGTTTTTGTGATGATGAAGAGTCAACTAAACTAGAAGAGTACGTAGACTTCAATGACAAATTATCCGACCAGTTAATTCACAGATGTTTTGGCATATCGCACTCTGACAAGATTTTTGGATGGGACACGTATGCCCAATGGGGACAATGGGTAGATGATTGGGCTGATTCTTTTTTGCGATTCCGATGGCTTCCGGCTAAAAGTCAATTAGAAGGTAAGGCTGTTAAATTACAGATTACTGATCTTGATAATGTGGTCGTACACAAGGTGGCACTTACACCTTTTTTATCTGAGATAAGCGACCCTGTATTTACTGGAATCACAGTAGATGAATTTCAAGAATATGCAGATCATACTGGCAACATAAACCCTCGCCATTACAACGATATATATGAATATTATTTAAACGAGGATTGGGGAAATGATTTTGCCACCTCAAAGGCCACAGCAGGTTACTTTAATCAGTACGTATACGATGGGCCGCCATTAGAACCAGGTCCTTATAGCTGGCGTGTAACGACCGACGTGAATGCAGAAGCGGGGTCAGAAATATGGTCCGAACCTGTGACATTTACTATCAAGGCACTACCTTCGACTTCCGACCAGTTACCCCCATTAAAAACGGTTTTCAGGGGGGAGGTTACGAACACCTACACGGGTGGATTTACCGTTGCCACCGAATCTGGGTTCGTCAATATACGAACGGACGATGAGACCATCATCTACAGCGGACTTACGGGTATGCAGTCGGAAGTACCCATCGGTTGGAAGGTACATGTGTGGTCGGAAGAAGTGCCATACATCGTCGGAAAAACTCTGGTTCCATACGAATCAATTCCCATCGCTAATTCGGTAGAGCAGTTCGTAACCAACCGCAGCCACAAGAGATGCACCGTGATAGGCCAGGCCGAATCTGGAAGAAGTGCTGTCACCTGCGACGACGGTGATTACATCGAGTTGAACGACTCCGACCTTCCATCGGGTGCGAGCACCATAGTCCTCGTAAAAGATCACAAAGAGTGCGAGGTGATCGATGTCAGTTCCTCTGGCGTGGCATCGCTTGAGTGCGAAGACGGAGAAGTGGTGACGCTGAATCAGTCACTGAAAGCCGGCCAGGTAATCCTGATCCCCGGAAAGTCAGCCAAATTGATATCGACCGCCAACCGTCTATACGACCGAATAAATGAATTCAAGATCAGTGCGACCGCCGCCAAAGATCAGCAGTTGACGGAAGAGTTGGATGAGTATGACTTACAGATAAATGCCGATTTCGATGCGGCGTTCGCTGAAGTTGTCGCCAATGCATCGGCTGAGGTCCAGGACTTCCTTCAAACGGTCACGATCCTACACGACATGGTCACAAAGCTCGCCGGGTCCTTCATATCTGGTGATAACAACTTCATATTCGATGGCCGGGACATTTCTGAACTGGCTTCACAACTTCAAATATTCGCGGACTCTTATGAAAATATGATCGACCTTATGGTCTCCGAGATGCTCGCTGAAATGCCTCAGGCAACCCGAGACGCAACTATCTCAAGCATTAAAAATCAGAGTGGCGCGTTCATATCAGACATGAGAACTGAGCTGGAGCGAGCCGTTTACTTCCTCAATCAAGGCGACCTGATAGAAGCAGTTAGTGTGATGGACAGCGCTATGGCAAAGGAGGAGATCTGGCAGCAACAAGTGTTGATTCCAGCCAGTAGCTCGACCATGGCGTCTGAAGCTATTGCGACGGTAGAACAGGAACTCGTCGAGTACGGCGATTCATTAAGTGAAGAAAACAGGGCAGATATCGAACAGAAGTTACAGGCCCTCAAAACAGCGGTCTCCAACGGCGCATCTAACCTGCAGACATTGATCGACGAACTGTACAAAACAGTCGACATGGCCTGGGAATCCTATGGGGGTGACAATGAATCAGGTGGTCAAAATGGTGATGCGGGGGCTCGTGCATTAGAAGCCATTGCCGAGGTCGACAATTCGATCGCCCAGTACGGGGAATCGTTAACTGCTGAGAAAAGAAAAGGCCTCGAACAGAAACTAGAAACCCTGAAGACCGCTTTAGCCAACGGTGAATCCAACCTTCAACCCCTGATAGATGATCTCTACGAGGCGCTGGGAACTGCATGGGTTTCCCCCGGAAACAGTTCCGGTGGCTGGGTGGAAGGTGACAATGAGTCAGGTGGTCAAAATGGCGATTCGGAGACCCGTGCATTAGAAGCCATTTCCAAGGTTGAGAATTCCATCGTCCAGTACGGGGCATGGCTAACTGATGAAAAAAGAACAGGCCTGGAACAGAAACTAGAAACCCTCAAAACAGCTTTAGCCAACGGCGAAACAAATTTGGAACCGTTGATAGATGATCTCTACGAGGCATCGAGTACTGCATGGGACTAGATGTCCAACCCACTCGATCGGCGAAACGCCGGCTGAAATTCCAAGCCTGATCCGTCTGCTACCCCCGAGCCATTAGCTACTGCCCGTCAACGGGCCGCATCAGGCAGAGCGAACTGAGACTGGGTCGTCTGTCCCGGCCAGGCTTGTTGAAGCATCAGGGATGCGCCTATCTCACCGAGAGCATCGGCTGCTTTTGCACCGTGCCCGTTGCCGCCAGTTAGGACAACCACTCTGCCGTCGCAAATCGCCTCGGAGTAAGGCCGTAGAGAATGCGTCTCGCTGGTCACACACGCAGCGGTTATCGAGTCAGAAAGGTCCAGACCTGGCATCATGCGATGAAGCTCCGCACGATAGGCGTCCGCTATTTCAGGGTCGCCATCAGAGCGTAGCCATTCGTTCAATTCATTCAGGTTAGCAATTCGTTGTGGCCCTTCCGGACCACCACCGATCTTCAAGTACTTTTGACCGTCTGGATATGTAACCGGCGGGTGCCAGTACGTTCGTACTCTTCCATTTCCAGGATGACAGCCAACGCTCGGCATTCCATTCAAATCGGATAACGTTGCGTCACCTACAGGAACCATCACTATGGTCCGACCGCGCACGTGCAGTGGGAGCAGAATCGGAAGCAAGTTATCGAATGTGCTGTATGCGCCCGTAGCCACGATCACCCGTTCGCTCGACAGGGTCTGCCCTCCTGCCGTGTGCACCTGAACATTATCGTCTCGTACTATCATTTCTACGGCGTGATCGTCGATGATTTGTGCACCGTTGGAACAAGCCACAGTACTCATAGCGTCTACATATCCGCGCGGATTTATGCGGCCAGCGTCCAGTGGTTGATAACCAATCGTCTCACCCGGTTCGAAGTGGAAAAATGGAAAGCGCTTATTAGCCTCGTCCCCGGACATGACCTCGGGTCGCTTACCACTGAAAAGTAGAGCATGATTAGCAGAGCGCTCAACAACGGCCTCATCGTGATGAATACGCGTGTAACCAATTTCGTCGAAGAAGCCGATTCCAGACGCCTTTTCGATGTCACGGTAGCGGGCTACCGAGGTCGCACCCAGCTCAGACCATACCGGGTCCTCATCCAGGGAGTGGGCATTTCGGCCCGCGTCATGATGGCTGGCTTTTGGTACAGCACCGTCCGTTATCGCCATAGCCTCGGTCGGACCGAGAACGGCCACGTGATCGGAGTTAGCTGCAAGGTGCATCGCGGCTGCAGAACCCATGATTCCGCGCCCAATTACGAGATGGCGGTACGTATCAGTCATGTGATTTCAGGTGTAGACCCACAGGCAATTGCGACATACCCGGGAGATCCGTAATCATCTAACTAGCCTCGACCTAACTTCCACCACACATGTCGTACGCGAGGGCAATCATGCATTTTGTTGCGGATACCAGACTTGCGATGCCAACCGATTCGTCGGTCCCGTGAGCTTTTGAGAGCATCGGATCGTCGTCCGGATGTACGCCACTGAAGCCGTAGGTAACGATGCCCAGGTTACGGGTGAACCGGGAGTCGGTGAATCCGTTACTGACTGCCGGGACCCACTGGATGTCATCACGAGACACGGCGAGTGACTGCGCTCGCTTTATGGCCTCTGCCAACTCCGTCTCAAAAGGTGATTCGTTCGGTACTGACATGTAGTCAATGTCGTACTCAACGCCCGGGATGCCATCAAGTACCTTGTCCAGTTGTTCGCGTACGTACTCCTCCGTCTGGAACGGGAGCGTGCGAACGTCACATGTCAGCTCGAACACTTCCGGCACGCTGTTGCTCTTGATGCCCCCATTGATCATGGTCGGCGTCAGGGTCATCCGGGATAGCGCCCTCAGGATGGTGCCCAACCGGGGGTTGTCCTCGTTGGCCTGCGCAATTATTGAGTCGATATTACCCGGGGTGGCGCGGTCCTCGATGGCAAATGTACCGAGGTGATTGAAGATGTCCAACGAAGTGTCCAGCTCCGGTTCGTAGCCTTCGATCGCACCAAGCGCCTTCGCCAGCGTGTAACTGGAGTTGGTGCCGGTCCAGGCGACGGATGCATGGGCGCTCACGCCCTTGAACCGGATGTGGACCTCCAGGCGGCCCTTTTCGCCGGTGCCCAGCAGATAGGCAAGGCTGTTGCCGGTTTCGACCGGGGTTCCGCCGCCCTCGTTCACCGCGAACTCTGACTCCAGCGTCTCCGGGTGGTTGTCGGCCAGCCAGCCAAAGCCCCAGCGGCCGCCGTGCTCCTCGTCCGCCCCACTCACTAGCCGCAGCCCGTGCGACAGCCGAACGGCATTGCGCTTGAAGATCGCCATCGCCATGAGCTGACTTGCGAGCAGCGCCTTGCAGTCGGAAGCGCCGCGTCCGTAGATGCGTCCACCTGCGATCTCGGCCGAGAACGGGTCGAAACGCCACTTGTCCCAGTCCTCCACCGGCACCACGTCTGTGTGGGACATCAGCATCAGCCGTGTCTTCTCGTGGTCGGCGCCCGGCAGCACCGAGATGATGTTGTCACGTCCGGCATCCCGCGCCAGCAGTTGAGAATCGATCCCCTCGGCGGAGAGCCAGTCCTTGATGTACTCGGCGACCTTCGTCTCGTCTCCGGTGGGCATAAAACCCGTGTTGACGGTCGGGATCCGCACCAGCGACTGGTGGAAATCCACGATCTCGTTGGTGGACTGGTCAACCTGGTCGAGCAGCGATTGAAGGGATGGCATTGCGTGTCCTGTCCGTGCTGATGATCAACATCGAGCGAGAGGGGCAAATACACCTCCCCCTCACCCGAGCCCTCTCCCGCTGAAAGAGGGGATCTTTCTATGTATTCGTGTGCAGGTTCGTCTGATCTCCACCGGCCGGGAACTCGTCCTTGAGGTTCGTTCCGAGAACCACCGGGATAGTATCCGTTTTGCGGGCTTCCTGTGTGCGCTTCCACTCGCGTTTCAGGTCGGCCGTGTGCCCTCGGAAGTGCGGCATGACGTAACGCGCGAACAGTTCCATCGAGTAGCGACTCTTGTCGTGTGGCACCCATTCGTGTGTCGTGATCATGACGCCACCCAGGCCGCCCACCTCGTCGTCCAGCGCCTCGAGCTGCTCAATAGCATCGTCCGGCGTGCCGATGATCCAGCGCCGGCGCTCTGCCACAAACCGGGGCGTGATCTCCTCATCCGGCTGTTCCGGAGACGACTCCCAGCCGCCCCGGGTGTTGATCGTGAAGAAGTAGTCGTGCACGTCCCGCTTGATCGAGTCCTCGACGTCCGCCCACGCCTGCTCGCGTGTGTCGGCGAGGTACACGAACGTGGCGATACGCGTGTCCTCACGCTCCACCTCGTAACCATGTTTCTCGGCGGCGGCTTTGAGTCTCGGGTAGTGCTCACGGAACGGCAGAGCCGGCAGTGGTGCCGGTGCGGACGGCGAGAAGATCATCATGCCGTACTTGCCCGCAAGGTCCAGCGAGCCGGTGCTGCCGGATGTCGCCATCGCCAGCTTGAGGCGCGGCTGCTGATAGGAGCGCAATTGGAGCACCATGCCGCGTAGGTTCCAGAACTTGCCTTCGTAGTCGATCGGATCGGGCGATTCCAGCAGCCTGACGATGATGTCGAGCGACTCTTCAAGCATCGGTCGGAGGCGCGCCGGGGGGATGTTGAACAGCTTTGCGTCCGGCGGGAGCCCGCACGGTCCGAGGCCGAGGATGACGCGGCCTTTGGAAAGGTGGTCCAAGAAGGCGAATCGCTCGGCCAGCTCGAATGGATGGTGGAACGGGGCGCTGACGACGGCGGTGCCTAGTTTGATGACGCTGGTCATGCCGCTTGCCTTGGCAAGGAACATGTCCGGGGCAGGGATGTTCTCCCAGGCCGCGGTGTGGTGCTCACCGACAAAGAATTCGTCGTACCCGAGCTGCTCGGCATACTGGAGCAGATCAAGGTCTCGATCAAACGCAAGCGACGGGTCTTCCGTCGGCAGGTGGAGCGGCATCATAAAAAATGCGAACTTCAAGGCCCAAGTACCTCCCTCGTGCTTTGTTCCCAGTGTTCAGTCCCCGGGGGATATGAGCATCCCTTCCGAAGATGGTGAAGCGTAGCACTTCAAGGTGATCGGGGCCGCACATTGTTGGAATACGTGAAGGCGGAGGGAAGAATCCCCGGCGAGCCGTGCGCAGAGGTCGGATTCAATTAATCCTGTGACGCGACCCGCCCTGGAGCAACAACGCGTAGGGGCGGTGCTTGTTCCACCCACACCCGTTTATCAATTAACCTCGGAAGCGTACGCACCCTCGATCAAGCGGCCGGGCTTTCCCCGGCGACATTGTCGGAGGAAGGTCGCAGGCGTCGATACTGATCGACCCGAGAGAGGGTACCAATCCGCCCCTACGTTGTTTCGCCAGGCCGTAAGGGCGTATGGCGATACTCCCTTACAAAGGTCGTCCAGAACGTAGCCAAGGAATCTTGACCAGCCGGTGCGTCGCGGGTTCATCCCGACCCCGTGGGGGCTAACCATCCACGGCGAGTAGGCGGGAGGCCGGGGTGTGCGTGTGACTAGCCGGTCACGGCGCCTTTGGACGCCGGGCCTACCAGCTTGATGTACTTTCCGAGCGTTCCGCGGGTGTAGGTGGGGGCTGGCGCGCTCCAGTCGGCCAGCCGGTCGGACAACTCTTCGTCCGACAGCCGGACGTTCAATTCGAACCGTTCAAGGTCAAGCTCGATCACGTCGCCGTCGCGTAACGCCGCTATCGGACCGCCCAGCGCGGCCTCGGGACTGACGTGGCCGATCATCGGGCCGTGCGTCGCCCCGGAGAACCGTCCGTCCGTCATCAGGAACACGTCCTCGCCGAGCCCCTGCCCCAGGATCGCCCCCGTGACGTCGAGCATTTCGCGCATCCCCGGGCCGCCCTTCGGGCCCTCGTACCGGATCACCACGAAATCGCCCCTCTTGATGGCGCGTTGTTGCAGCGCCTCCATCACGTGCTCCTCCCGGTCAAACACGCGTGCCGGTCCACTCCAGCGCGACCCGTAATCGTGTCCCGCCACCTTGAGCACGGCGCCGTCCGGCGCGAGATTACCGTGCAGCACCACCAGCCCGCCGGTGGCGGCAAACGGATCGTTGGCCGTCTTCACGACGGTCATGTGGGATCCATCGTCCGGCAGGTCCGCCAGGTTCTCGGCGATCGTCTTCCCGGTGATGGTCAGCGCGTCTCCGTGCAGCAACCCGGCGTTCAACAAGCGTTTCATGGCGAGCGGTATGCCGCCGGCGAGGTCCAGGTCGTACATAAGAAAATCGCCGGCCGGTTTCATACTGGCGATGAGCGGCGTGCGCATGCTGATGTCGTGGATGTCCTCCAGCGTCAGATCGATGCCCATCTCGTAGGCGATGGCCGGGAGGTGCAGCGCACTGTTGGTTGAGCCGCCAAGCGCCACAACAAGCGTGACCGCGTTCTCAAAAGCCTTACGGGTCAGGATATCGGACGGCCGGATGTCCTGGCGGAGCAGGTTCATCACCGCCTCGCCTGCGCGCCGGGACGAGTCTCGCTTGCGGCTGGATACCGCCGGCTCGGAGGCGGACCCCGGCAGGGAGAGGCCTATCGCCTCGCCGATGCTCGACATGGTGTTGGCGGTGAACATACCGCCACACGCCCCCGGCCCGGGGCAAGCTGCGATCTCCATGGCGCGCAACGTGGCGTCATCGATCTCGCCGATCTGGTGTCTTCCGACCCCTTCGTTCACGTCCTGAAGTTGAAACGGCTTGCCTTCCCAGTTGCCTGGCAGGATCGACCCACCGTAAACGAACACCGCAGGGATGTTGAGGCGCGCGATCGCCATCATTGAGCCGGGGAGCGACTTGTCACACCCGGCGATCGGCACCACCCCGTCAAAACGCTCAGCAAAACAGACCGTCTCTATGGAGTCGGCGATGATCTCCCGGCTCACAAGCGAGCCCTTCATGCCCTCCGTTCCCATCGAGATAGCGTCCGACACGGTGATCGTGCCGAACATGAAGGGCGTGCCAGCCGACTCCGAGACGCCGCGCTTCACGTCGTCCACAAGCGGGGCTATGCCGAAGTTGCAGACCGTCACCTCGTTATGCATGGAGGCCACGCCGACGAAGGGCTGGTTGATGTCTTTGTCTGACAACCCCATCGCCCGCATCATCGAACGGTGGGGGGCGCGTATCGCGCCTTCGGTCGTCTCCCACGACCGCCACTTGCCGCGCGCGCGGCTGGCCTCTCGCCTGGTGGCCGGGTTCTTGCCAGGAGTGGTTGTCGTCATGGTGTGAAGTATCGGGATTGGGATATCCCCTCTCCCAGACGGGAGAGGGTGCAGGGTAAAGGGACGAGGCCAAAAGCCGGGTGATGCGCCAGCGCGATCGCCAGCATACGGGTTCGATTCGCCGTTGTACGCGAAGATCCATCCGCGCCGGGCAGTCTAGCCCGGAACACCTGGTACGCGGTACACGCGTTAGAAATGTTTTAGTCGGATAACTAGGGGCGGCGCTTACCGCGCCCGCGTCCGTCCTATTTGAACGGTCAATATTGCCATACACCCCTACGGCGCGCTCGGGACAACCGTGACTCAGCGGTAGGTGCGTGTTTCACCGTCGACCCTGGTTCGGGTGTAACCTGCCGCTGCGACGAATAACCCCAGCAGGAGCATCCCATGATCCACGAAATCCGCACGTACGACCTAGTCCCGCGCGGCGTTCCAGAGTTCCTTGAGAAAACGGGAGCGCTGGCGCCGGAACGCGTAAAAGTCACGCCGCTTGGGGGGTTCTTTTACACAGAGGTCGGCGCGCTCAACCAGGTCGTGCACATCTGGCCGTATGACGACATGAACCACCGCACCGACACCCGTGCCCAGGTCGTCGCCGATGGCGTGTGGCCGCCGGATAACGCCAGCCTGATCCTCAATATGCAGTCAGAGATCTACTACCCGGCGCCGTTCATGGAGCCGCTCACGCCCCGCAAGATCGGGCCCCTTTTCGAGTTGCGAATCTACAAGTACCCGCAGGGCGGCATCCCGAAGGTGATCGACGCATGGTCGGCCGCCATCGAGGAGCGCGTGAAGTTCTCTCCGCTGGTCGGCGCCTGGTACTCGGACATCGGAGGGCTCAACCGCTGGGCGCACATGTGGGCCTACGAGAGCTTTGAGCACCGGATGGATGTGCGCAACGAGACGCGGGCGAAGGGTGTATGGCCGCCACCGAACTCAAGCGTGTCACCGCTAGCCCAGGAGAACAAACTGATGTGGGCGGCCGAGTTCTCGCCGATTCAGTAGGTAAATAAGGACGCGGGCGGGGCTGATAGATGTCGGCCCCGCCCTTTAATGTAGGGGTGGGGTTCGCTCCTCCCGACGCGTGCCTTGTAACCGACTCAAAACACGCGCATCATGGTTGTTTCGGCATGAACACCGCACGGGCGGATTGGTATCCGGTATCCGGCTTGGGTCGATGCTAATTGACCCCTTCGACCACGACGCCGCAACACACTCAGGAGTCTCCAGTGATCCACGAGTTTCGTACCTACGACCTGAAGCCAGGTTCGATTGGCGCCTACATCCACCGGGTTGCGGACGTCATAGAAGAGCGCCAAAATTTGTCGCCCCTCGTCGGGTACTTCTACACCGAGATCGGACGTCTGAATCGGGTGCTGCACATCTGGCAGTACGACAGCGTCGAACATCGTAATGAGATGCGAGCGGCGGCCGTGGCCGGCGGAAACTGGCCACCGAAAACGCATGAGCTGATCGAACACCAGTATTCGGAAATTTTTGTTCCAGCGACCTTCCTGCCACCGCTGGAAATCGAACGTAAAATCGGTCCGATCTTCGAAATGCGAGCCTACACGCTCCAGCCACAGACGACCCCGGCCTGGATGGAGGCATGGGGCCAGAAGATCAAGGAGCGGATGGAATTGTCGCAGCCGGTCGGCATTTGGACTTCAGAGTTGGGCCAGCTGAACCGCTGGTGGCACATGTGGTCGTACGAGAGCTGGGAGCACCGCACGGAAGCCCGCAAAAAGTTCGCCGAGATCGGCTGGCCGCCGTCTTCCGGATCACTTCCGATGGCCCAGGAGAACATGCTCTACAACGCCATGCCGTTCTCGCCTGTCCAGTAAGGGCGGCTCTGGTGCGTGCCACACGCACCTATAACATTCACTCTTGTTGGTCCCGTTCGTCACTAGGCGTGTCTGGTGACGGGCCAGGTTCCGCATGCGTAACGCCTGGAAGTCGCTCAGCTGATCTGAGGATCTACCCGTCGCAATCGGTGCTGCATTCAGGTCCGGGTCGATTCAGATGGCTATCGCTTCAACGCCAGTAATCTTCAACCAAATACTCCGTTCCGTTATTCGCTAATACCCGGGACGTGATTTCCGGGCATAAGATGTGCCAACTGACCACGTGTTGGTCGCAACCTACTCCCGAATTGGTCCAATGGACCGTCTTACGAGGCGGCGGCTGGCCATGGGTTGTTGAGTCGTCCGAGGTTGACCCGGATCATCCAGACACGACCGGAATCAAAGGAGAAGCGGATTGGACACCGATCTACAGCAGGCGCTCGATGCGCTCTCACGTGACGAGGTAATCAAGATCACACGTGATGTCATCGATATCCCAAGCCCCATGGGGGGTGAAGGCCCCCTTGCAGAGTACTTCGCGGGACGATTCCGAGCCCTGGGGCTCGATGTCACGATGCAGGAGGTCGAGCCCGGCCGGTTCAATGTCATTTCGACCCTGAAAGGAACCGGCGGCGGCTCTTCCCTCATGCTGTTCGGCCACATGGACACGACCTGGGGCGGTGATGAAGAGGGCGTCAAAGAGCTCGGTCCCGGCTACCAGCCGTCCTCTTACATGGAAGGTGACTGGATCTACGGCGCGGGCGCGTACAACATGAAGAGCGGGCTCACGTCCGCCGTCGCTGCGTTTGAGGCGATAGTACGGTCCGGCGTTCGGCCGACGGGCGACTTGATCATGGCCTGCGTGGTCGGCGAGACCTGCCACACACAGGTGGGCCAGTACCAGGGAGCGCGTTACAGAGGCTGCGGCATCGGCACCAACTTCATGGTCGGCAACGGCGTCACGGCGGACATGGCGGTCTGCCCGGAACCGACCTCGGGGCGCGTGTCGATAGCGTCCGGTGGATACGTTTACTTTGAGATAAAGATCTCCGGCAACCCGGGGGCGACTTACGCACGCGGCGGTGAGGAGATCAACGTCAAACCTGCTGTCGACGCCATCCAGAAATCCGGGGATGTGATGGCCGCCGTACGGAAGTGGGCGCCGGGTTACAAAAAGGCCCATCTCTACCGCGGACAGGAGGCGACCAACGTGGCAATCGTCGCCATGGAGGCCGGCCACCCCTGGCGTCCAACCAAGCTGGCACCGTTCTCGCGCGTCTACCTGGAGGTCGACACCGTGCCGGGGCAGCGCCTCATCGATGTCATCAAAGAGGTCGAGGAGCTTATGGACGAGTGCCGGTTACGCGATCCGGAGCTTGACCTGACACTCAGCGTCATCCAGACACCCGACGGTGCCGATGTGTCCGAGGATGAGTACGTCGTCGGGGCGATGTCGCGCGCGCATGCCGCAGTCCACGGCGATCCGCCGGAGGTCACTTTCGACTCCTGGGTGGCTGACACAGCGACCATGATCCGGGCCGGGGTTCCGGCGATCTGCTACGGCCCGGCGGGGCGCTCGGCGTTCGGTGGCTCGGGCTACTACCCGGTAGAGGGCGAGCACGCCAACGCCGACGACCTGTTCAGGGGATCGCAGGTCTATATCCACCTCGCGCTGGAAGCGTGCAACCTCCCGCGGGAACGGCCGGCCGTGTAGTAGTGAACTCAGGGATGGACGTTTATCGACCACGTCGTAGGGACGGTGCTTGCCCCGCCCGGTTCCGCGATAACGCTTGTACCCGGACGCAACGTCAATACTGTCATCCTGGACATAGTGGCCATCCTGAACTTGATTCAGGATCCGCCGATGTCCTCTCAATCATCAGCACACGCCGCCACGGGCTGAATCGTTCGGCGGGATCGAACTTCCACGGGCCATCATGAACGGAAGGATTTTCTGGCCAGCGTTACAGCGCTGCCGGGATGCTCAATCGAGTTCAGGATGACATTACGCGCGTCAGGCCGCCGCCGCCGTAGGGGCGGATAGCGGCCCGCCCCTACGGTGTATGGCATCACGGGGAGGGTTCGGGGGTGATTGGTACGACAGAGACGAGAATCAGCCTGTTGGCGGAGATAGTGGCTTGAACGTCCCTGAACCCGGCCCTCTCCCGGCCGGAGGAGGGACACGTGCCGCGCTCTTTCGGTCGTGAGCACTAAACGGAACCGTGTGAACTGGCCATAACGCGTTCCGTACGCGACGTGCGCTCCGGGGCGTTGTATCAATAGCATCCAGCCTTACGAGTGCCATCCGACGAGCGGTACGTAACCCTGAGGCAGGCCTCAGACATGACACCCGATACGACTTCAGGAGCCGGACCCGCCGTTATCGGAGAGGTATCTCTGGTGATGCGCCTGACCCGGCGTCACAGTTCCGATGGCGCAGCAGACGACGCTGCGGCAGACTGGATGGGAGTGCAATCGATGAGACGGTCCCTGTTTTCGCCCTGGCGGTGGTCCCGCCAAAAGAATCTGACATTCCAGGCGGCTCTGGCGTTGATCGTCGGGACTCTGCTCGCACTGGCGCCGTCCGCGTGCTCCACGGACGGCGACGGCGGCGACATCGTCTTCACGTCAGAACGAGACAGCGATAATCCGGACATCTACACCGTTTCCGGTACCGGCGCAGATGTACAACGCCTGACCAACACTTCCGCCACCGAGAAAAACCCGAAGTGGTCGCCGTCCCGCGACCGGATTGCCTTTCTTTCAGACCGCGGCGACAACTTTGAGCTCTACATCATGGACAGCGAGGGCGACTCGGAGCAGGTGGCGGTCGGCGGCGACGGAGAGCGCAAGGCGTTCGCATGGGGGCCGCAAGGCAAGCAGATCGCATACGTGTCCGATCACGAGGGCAAAGACTTCATATACGTGATGGACCTGCTTTTCAATCAAAAGTTCCGGCTTTCCGCCATCGACGCCCCACAGTCGCTCGGTAGCTGGTCTCCCGACGGCGAGTGGATCGTTTTCTCCGTACTGAGCGGGGACCGCCAGGGCATCCATCGCAAGAACCCCGGCGGTGTGGACGAGGTCCAGTTGACGGAGAACGCCGACTTCTCCCCGAAGTACTCGCCGGATGGCAAGCTGGTCGCCTTCATCTCGACCCGTGATTCCGAGGCATCAGAGATTTACGTCATGACGGATGAGGGGGACGACGAGCGAAATCTCACCCGTAAATCCGGCGCCGACTTCGACTTCGACTGGTCGCCGGACAGCAAGAGCCTTGTGTTCGTCTCGGAGCGTGAAGGTGAGGGCGTACCGGAAATCTTCCTGATCGAGACCGGGGGCGACGACCCGGTACGGCTCACGACCAACAACTCGACCGAGATGAGCCCGAGCTTCTCGCCGGGCGGCAACCGGATCGTGTTCGTCTCCGACAGCGATGGGGATTCGGACATTTTCTCCATGCGGCGGGACGGTTCGGCGCAAAAGCGAATCACGGCCACGGACGAAGATGACGCACAGCCGGACTGGTAGACGCGCGCTGTTCGCGAGACAGCGAGACAGGTTGTAGTCGTTAGGGACGCCCGTCCTTCCAGAGCCTCAGGATGGGAATTGCTCCGCCCGGGGTTGTGCTTCATAAGCCTCAGAGCGCGACGAAATAGAGTCGGCTCACGTCGACCATCTTAGGGGCGAATTAGTATTCGCTCTCGGGCGGGCCGCTGCCCGCCTCGATGGAGTTTGGGGCGGTCGTCGATTACAGTCGTGGCGGAGCGTAGGCCGGGGGTTCCTTCGCGCGCCGGCGCAGGATGACAGTTCGCGGTGGCTGTGTTCATTAGGCGCGGCCGCGGTAGTGGGCGGGGCGAGCACCGCCCCTAGGGTCATCTTGTCATGCGGCTTTACTTTGCCGGCCCTGTCCCCCTCAGGGGGAGAGGGCCGGGGGGACTCGGGCGTCAACCCGCCTTCCACTTACGCCACGTCCATCCGGGTGAGGCGTCGTATCGTTAGCCCCACGAACAGGGCTATCACGACTCCGGCCGCCGGGAGCGCCTGTCCTAAGTCCAGAGTCACGGAGTCTCCGGCGAACTGGACGTCGTCGAACCCGTGGATCGTCGCCTCTGTGTAGTGGTGAATACTCAGCCAGCGGACGCCCTGCAAGAAGTTAACGATCGCCGCCTCCCACACAAACACGTACACAAGACCGAACGCCAACGCATGGTTGGTCATTAACCCGGCCCAGGTAAATACAGAGGTGTACGCCACCACACCCAACGCCAATCCGGCCGCGACGGACGCTGAGGTGACGAACGATCCTTCCGGGACGATAACGGTTGTGAGGACTCCGCTACCAGCGACCACAACTCCGGCGACGGTTATCGTTGCCAGAATCTTTGGCAGGACGATCCCCCATCGGGACACAGGTTTCAGGAAAAGGTATGCCATCGTCTGGTCTTCGATCTCGTGCCCGAGGGACGCGGTGGCCAGGACGACGGTAACGATGGGAAGTACCGCGGAAATCACCATCGGGCCCATCAGGAAGTCGTCACGGAACGAGACAATATCCTCGGTGTCAGGAGGGAAGATGGCCACTACGACGGAAAGTGCCACAGGAGTGGCCGCGATGAACAGAAGAATAAGCAGCCGCCTGGGCTGCAACATTTGCCTGAGTGAAAGCTTGTAAATCGTTAACATCGGTGGAGGCGTGCTCTATCGATCCGCAAGGTAGGTGAACACGCTTTCCAGTGAGTCATCCAGGGGATCGATCCGGGTCAGCCGTATCCCGAGGGCCTGTGCGGTTCTTGGGACCGCCCGTTGCAGTTCCCTGACATTTCGACTCACAATCTGGATATGCCCTGCGCCGTCCATGGAAATCGACTCAACAAATGGCTCGGTGATCAGCCTGGCTGCGAGTGCGCGGACGTCAGAAGCTCCAATCCGGACGATGTAAGGACGATCGCTCAGCTTCTGGCGGATCACGTGATAGTCGCCAGACGCTGCGAGTTTGCCGTGTACGAGGAGCAGGATGCGATCGGCGACGGCCTCGACCTCCTCCAGGATGTGGGAGGAGATCATGATGGTGCGACCCTGCGAAGCGAGCCTGACCATCAGCTCCTGAAACTCAATGCGCTGCCGGGGATCTGTGCCGCTAAGTGGCTCGTCCAACAGAAGTATTTCCGGGTCGTGAACCATTACAGCGGCGAGCCGCATGCGCTGCTTCATGCCGCGGGAGTATTCACCGATCGACCGGTTCTGTGCGTCATGCATACCGACCTGTTCGATCGCCCGATCCACGGCGGATTTCACGTCCGGCACCCGCTGTAATCGAGCGTTCAACTCGACAAACGCGCGTCCGCTCATGAAGTCGTATGTCGACTGGTGCTCGGGCATCACACCGATGCGTCGATAAAGCTCCGGGTTGTTGCGTACGGGTTCGCCAAACACCTGTATCTCGCCGCCGGACGGTCTCGTCAGGCCGCAGATCACCCTCAGAAGGGTGGTCTTACCGGCGCCATTGGGTCCAAGCAGGCCGGTTAACCCGGGGCGAACTTCAAGAGATACGTCGTTGACGGACACGACATCCCCAAACCACTTGGAAACGTTGCTGACCCTGATCGTCGGTTCCAATCTGGAATAGGCCGCCACCGCCTCCGGTTCGTCGGCGACCGGTTTGTAATCGGATAACGTCAACGGTTAGCCCCCCAGTTTCCTGTACCGGAACACCATGATCCCGAACGCGCCTGTGATGACCACGGCGATCACCGCCGCGCTGTACCAGGGTGCGATCGGGAAGTGTGCCCGTGTACCAAATGTCCACCGCGAGATCCCGCCGATCATCGTGTCCGGGAGTACCAGCAAGTGCATGTAATGAGCGGCGTCGCCATCGGGCGCTTGCACTTCGTCCTCCCCAACATTTCCCGCCTCTCGGTACGCTTGCCGGTCCTGATCCGAGGTCAGGATCTCCCCCCCGAATCCCCCGATCGCGGCTGTGATGAAGATAAATGCGATCACGCTTGCTGAGGCGAAAGCACGGCGCGTTGTGAGGGACGCAGCGGCCATGGCGAGACTCGTCATGAAGGCGGCGAGGATGAGGCCGACGGCGAAGATAGCCGACAAATCACGGCCGTGGTCCTTGAAGTATCCCCAGGGACTGGAGTCGGACAGGACGAAAGAGGTGTACAGCAAGGCCTGCGGAACAATCGTGAAGGCCATAGCAATTGTTAAGAAAGCCAGCCAACGAGCGATCGCGTAATCAAGCGATTTCAGGGGACGGACGGCATACAGGGCGAGCACGGAGTTGCGTCTGTCCGGGCTGAGCAGGGCCGGGCCGACGACGGCCGCAAAGAGCAGCAAGATGACGAACGTGAAACCGTAGTAGTCCTCATGCCTGAAGAGTTCGATGTCGTCGGTGTCTCCGCCAAACGATAAAATAAATCCGGCGACGGAGATGATGAAGAGCGCCGGGCCGAGCACAAGCAGACAAAAAAGTCCGGGCATCAACTTGGCGGCGGCGCCACGTCCCAAGCCGAGCACGGAGCGAATTCCGTCGGCGTAGACCGCGGTGAAGGCCGTGCCCCGGCCTCCTCTCGGGCCATCGTAGTGACGGTATCCGAGGTCGAAGACTTCTCCCTCTCGCTGGTCGCCGCCGGCGCTTCCCGTCCGCTGGCCCGTCGTCTGGGAGGTCAAGATGCCGACCTCCGGAAGATGTCGCTCAGCGTGTGGGCGCGTGGGGCGAGTCTGTGGAGGTACGCGCCGGTCTCCACGATGGCGTCACGGATCGTGTCGAGGTCTTCCTGGGAGGCGTCCTCAACTAACAGCGACCTGCCTTCACTCGTTGCAGCGATCCCTTTGTTGGCGAGAGCGGCTGCCACAGCCTCGATTCCCTCATCGAACTCAAGGACCAGGGTTTCCGTATCGGTCGTGTAGGCGGACACGTTGCCCTGCTCGAGCAGCCCGCCGGCCTCAAGCACGATGATCCGTTCACACGTCCGTTCTATATCGCCCATAAGGTGCGACGAGATGAGCATGGAAATGCCGAATTCGTTGCTGGTGCGGGCGATCAGCTCGAGCATCTCCAAACGGCCCGCAGGGTCAAGCCCCGCGGTCGGTTCATCGAGCAGCACGAGCTGGGGGCCGTGGACTATGGCCTGCGCGAGCTTGGCGCGCTGCTTCATGCCGGTCGAGTAGGTGCCCATCGATCGGTAACGCTCTTCGTCCAATCCGACGTGGCGCAACACGTCCGTCGCCCGGGTCCGAGCTTCTGTACGGGGTAGTCCGCTAACACGTGCCATATGGGTCGTGAACTCCGTAGCGGAGACGTTCGGTGGAAGGCATTCGTACTCGGGCGAATAGCCGATCAACCGATGAGCCTGGACCGGATCGTTTCCGTCTTCGCCGAATACCCGGAAATCACCGGAGGTCGGTCGGATGATCCCAAGAAAGAGCGTCATCAGCGTGCTCTTTCCGGCCCCGTTGGCGCCGAGTAGGCCCGTCGTGCCCTCTTCGACATCAAGCGTCACGTCATGCAGGGCGACGGTACTACCGTACAACTTCGTGATATTGCGGGCCGACAGGAGTGCGGGCATCCGGGAAATTTTAACACCGCCCGGCGGGCGGATTGTGTGGATGCATTTACGCGGTGCTGGGGCGTGAACTAGTCCGAGAGCCCGTAGAACTGCTCGGCGTTGCCGCCGAAGACCGCATCACGGTTCGCGTCCGACATTGGGCCGAGGGCCTGTTTCGCTGCCTGGAATACCTGTTCGTAGGTTCCGGCGAGGGTGCAGACGGGCCAGTCGCTGCCGAACATCAGGCGGTCGTAACCAAACATCTCTATGACGTTGGCGACATATGGCGTGAGGGCGTCCGGATTCCAGTTGTCCGTATCGGCTTCAGTGACCATGCCGGACACCTTGCAATGGACGCCCGGGATCTCGGCGACCCGTTTGAGGTCCGACAGCCAGGGCTCGAATATGCCCTCGGCGATGAACGGCTTGGCGATATGGTCGACGACGGTCCGCAAGTCCGGCACTGCGTCCAGGACGCGCGGGATGTACGGTAGGTGTTTTGGGCGTGGCAGAAGATCGAACGGGATGTCTCGCCTGGCCAGTTCCTTTAGACCGTTCAATACGGTCGGGCGCACGATCCAGGCGTCGTCGGGTTCGTCGTGCCAGATGTGGCGTACACCCTTGAAGTAGGGGTCCATCTGGAGCAGGTCCAGCGTGTTTCCGACGTCCGGGTCGGCCAACTCAACCCATGCAACGACGCCGGCCACGAAATCGTTTTCGTCGGCGAGGCCAAGCAGCCAGTGAGCCTCTTCGATTGAGGAGTGCGCCTGGACAATCACCGTCCGCTGCACGCCGACGCCGTCTATGAGCGGCTTCAGGTCTTCTGGCAGCCGGTTCTGTCGCAGCACGTTGTCGCCGGGCGGCATCCACGGGTAATCCAGGTGTGTGAGATCCCAGAAGTGGTGGTGGCTGTCTACGATCGATGCCAGTTGATGTGCCTCGTTTTGATCAGGGGCGGATGCGCGACCGGTGTCATCATTGTCATCCCGAGAGTAGCCGAACGACCTTCACCGGGACGCCGGACTGCGAATCAGGCGCGTTGCGGAAGGACCCCTTGTCCTCCCTCACCCTAACCCCCTCCCACCGGAAGAGGGGACTAACGGCGGACGGAGGTTTTGATCGATTTCCAGGGTCGTCGAAGAAGGCGTGTGGACGTATTGCCGTACGCCCCTACGGTGTGACGGTTATGCGGCCTATCTCCGGGCCTTCACGTTCCGGATCGTTGTGGCCGACGCCAACTCCGGTCATCACGGCGTCCGAGTACCAGAGCTCGCCGTCCTTAATGGAAAGGCCGTGCGGTGCAGGGGCATCCTCGCCAAAGACGATACGGTCCTGCTCAGCCCCGGTCTCGACGTCATACTTGATGATCACCTGGTCGGTGGTGTGTGCGCACCAGATGCCGTCACCGTCACGGGCCAGTCCGTGGAGACGCTCGGTCGGCACCTCAAAGGTTTCGATCACCTTCATGTCGTCATATGGGTCGCATATGTGGATGGCCTTGGGGTTGAACGCCGTCACCCAAAGCTTTCCTTCGTCCCACTCAAGCCCGTGGATGCCGCCGCCGTCCGGGGTGCGCCAGCGATTCACAAACGCGCCGGTCTTGAGATCAAGCTGGTAGATCCAGCCGATATGTGTATCGCTCGGGCGGTACTCACGGAATTTCGTGACGCCGTTGGAGGCCGTCCAGAGAAAACCGCCGCCGACGGTTATGCCGGAGCCGTTCTCCGTGGGGGTGTCAAAGACCCGCGTGACGTAGCCCTCGCTGTTCATCACGTACACCTGATCGGACTGTTGGTCCATGACGTAAAGCTCGTCTTCAAACCACTGGAGCCCGTTGGGCATCCGGCAAGGCGAGTCGTAGGTTGCGACGGTCTTAACGGCCAATGTGTTGCTCCTAACCCTTGATGTGCCCCGGTTTCACGATCCCGGCTCAGGGCCCGGGGATGATCTCAAAGGGACGTGCGCTTCTGGTGACGGCGCAATCATGTTCCGGGCGCGTGTCCTCGTCAAGATCGGGGCACGGGGCGTAAGGAGGCCGTTGAAGGAGCGTGGGTGGCGCCGGTTTGCCGGGCGGGGGGAAGACAGCGGAAGGCTCTCGACCGGTGGGCTCGCCGGAATCCGTCTATCCCCTGGCTATCCGAGGTCCGGCCCATCCCCATCGTCCACTCGGTTCGGGTAGTTCGCGATGCGTCGGTCCAGGAGATATCCGTCGACGCGGAAAGCCGCCCGCTGGTGTGCGCTCGTGACGGTGGAGACCCCTCGAGCGCCGCTGGCGAGTCCTTCACGTACTACGCTAACGGCTCGTAACGCCTGGTATGCGGGCGTGGGAATACGGCGTTCGGGTCTGTAAGAGAGGTTGACGCCAAGCCCGGCAGGCAGAGCGTTTAGCGCCGTGGCGAGAGCACGCCACAACCCCGTCGTCGCCAGAAGCAGCTTGAGCGCGACCATAACCGAGGCCGTCAGAACCTCGGTCGTGTGACCCCGGACCAGTCCGACGGACAGAGTGCCCGCCGGTAAATAGGTCCGCAGATTACCGCCGAGGCCGGCATTGTCGTCCGGCCCCGACGGGTTTATCGGGCGATGCCCATACGTGGTCAAACGGACCGCGTCTGGAGGCTAACCGTCGTTATCGGCTGATCCGCCGACAGCGCCGGTGCCCGCTTCCTCAGCCAGTGCCCGCAGGAACTCGTCCAGCGTTACCGCAAGCTGACGAGCAAACACCGTTGCTATGGATGCGGTCCGCAGGATTATCGCTGCTACGCCCCATGCCACAGCTGCCGGCAGGCTTACCCACACTCGGCCAAGAGAGCCGGTCGGGGTGATTCCACCTTCGCCGCGCTCTGCGAGGCCTGTGACGAAGCCGTCGATCTTGTCAGTGGCCACTCTGAGAATCAGTGTGAAGATCCGACCAAAATTGATCAGGACCAACGCAAGTTGAGTCGCTAGATCGCCGACTCGCTCTGCCCAGGTCATAGTCGCCCCTCCTAAGTAGTCAACAGATCGGCGAAAACGTCCACGATTCCTGATTTTCCGCAACGTGGCCCAGAGGGCACGCGCACGGTTGGAATGCTTCCCGATCCGGGAAACCTCCCGGAAGTCGTACGACCGCCGAACGAGTGTTAATCTACAAACCTCGCAACAATAGGTCAATTCAATTACGGTATTCGTTACGGCGATTACGTACGGCAGGGTGATTGCGCCAACCGTTTGTGATACCCCGCACACACTGCTTTGCCCTGCTGTGAACCCGTTGAAAACCCGGGTACTTTTCGACGCCTCCGAACTTTCTCCCTATCAAATCAGGATCATTCGCGCCGCCCTGCCGCAAGAAACGCAGGTCCCTGTTACCGATGACCGATGGTTTGCGCGCCCTTTGGGAGTACTATTGGTAAAGGGCCGGATCTGACTTTTCATCTTTCTTACACACGGGTCCACGTCGATCTTCCCCGCGCGCAAGCGCCTTTTATTTCGCTGCGACCGGCCCTGCCGGGCATCCGCCCGCCACGCACATCCGGAATTCCGGACCGCTCGTGGGACCCGTACCGGAGGCATTAATGCCGTCAACGGCCACGTCTCCAGTCTCTGGACGCCCTGAGCGAATCATGGTGTTCATAGACGGGAGCAACCTTTATCACGTCCTGGGCGAAGTCTGTGGACGACACGACTTGAACTTCGGCAAGTTCGCCGAGAAGGTCGCCCGGGACCGCCAGCTGGTGCGGACCTACTACTACAACATCCGCCAGGATTCCGAGCGCGATCCCAACGTCGCAACGGAACAGGGCAAGTTCCTCCAGACGATGTACGACACGCCGTACCTGGAGGTTCGCCTGGGCGTTTCCAAGCGGCACGGCGAGACGATGGTGGAAAAGGGCGTCGACGTGTTCATGGCGACGGACCTCGTCGCCTTCGCGTTCATGGACCTTTACGACACGGCGATCGTCGTGAGCGGTGATGGCGACTTCTTCCCGGCGATCCAGACCGCCAAGAACCAGGGAAAGCACATCGAAGTCGCGGCGTTCGACAACAATCTGTCCAGCGAGGCCGGCAACGTTGCCGACGCCGTGATCAAGCTGAACAAGACCTACTTCACCGGGTTGTGGTCTGACCGTCGCCGGAGGGCCACGTCGGCCCCGACGACGCGCCGCACACGTACCACGCGAAGCTCCAGCAGTAGCGCCAGGGCCAGCAAGGCCTCGGCGGTGGAGCCGGAGGTCGCGGAAGAGACCGCAACGACGGAAAGCGGAAGCGGACGCAGGCCGACTCGACTCCGGGCGTCTGCCTCCAGGTCCACTTCCCGGACGTCCGGATCACGCACGACCACGCGTCGCCGTACCGTCAGCCGTCGCACGGCCTCGGAATCAGCCGATTCGGCGGCGGCAACCGCCTCGGACGATTCAGCACCGACAAACGCACCGAGCCGGGGCCCGGACAACTCACCGGAACCGGCGGAAGCGCCATCCACGGCCGCCTCTAACGGCGATGGCTCTTCCGACGAGAGACCCGGATCTCAGACGCCGGTTCGCCGCACCCCGGCGCGAAGGCGCGTCGGCACCCGTTCCTCAAGTAACAGCGACGGGAACGGCAACGCACCGACGCCGCCCGCCCTCCGAAGACGGGGCTCCGGCAGCGACGACGACTCGACCAACTGAGCACGACCGTTCTGGTCCATGCGGGGATGCCGGTACGGGGTTATTCAGACCTCGTGCCGGTTGAGTCCCCCGTGGCTTCCGGATGAACACGCGGAATACGTCGGAAGATTCCCCCGGACGCGCGGCTGAGAGCGGCTACGGGGATCGATCTGGCACCTACATCCCGCGCCAGATGATGTCCGTCGTGCTGCCGACGACGGCGGTCATCATGGGCGATTCGTTGATCTACATCGTCCTCCCGGCGAGCATCTCCGATTTTGGCCTAGAGAGTTCATTTGGCGTTTCGGCAGCCGTGTGGATTGGTCTGGCGCTCAGCATCAACCGGCTGATCCGACTGGTCGGGAACTCGCTCGCCGCCTCCACATTCAACAGGTTCGGCTTCAAGGCTCCATTCGTGGCGGCGGTCCTGCTGGGCGCGCTGACCACGCTCGCCTACGCGTTCAGCCGAGGACCCGTTCTGCTGCTGCTGGCGCGGGCTTTATGGGGTATCAGTTACTCGCACCTGCGGCTCGGCGCGTACCTGACCGCCTTTGAGGTCGGAAGCTCAGGCAACCGGGGTCGCTTGCTCGGGTTTTTCAACGCCGGACAACGCACCGGCAGTTTCATCGCGGTGACGGCCGGTGCAGCACTCGCCGACTGGGCCGGGAGGGGGATGGCGTTCACTGCGATGGCCGCGGTCGGCGTTATCGGCGTTGCGATCGCCTTTACCGCGCCGAGCTTCGATGTCCAGCGGAAGACTAGGGAACCAGAGAACCCACAACCCGAAACACTTCCCAGTTCAGGGCTAGGCGAACGGGCGTGGGGAGTGCTTGTATCACCACTTCCCGCCAGCGCACGCGCCGTGCGCAGGCGCCTGCTCGCCATCAACTACCTCCGCTTCGGGACGGCGTTCGCCGCAAACGGTCTCGTGATCGCCACCATCTCGCCCTTCCTCGCCGATCTCTATGGCGATAGTGCGAGCGTGTTCGGGCTGTCAGTGGGTATCGTCACGCTGGCCGGGTTACTGGTCGGTATCCGGTGGTTCGGAGATCTGGCACTTTCGGTGCCGATGGGGCACCTGTCCGATGTCTGGGGACGGCGACGGACCATCATGATCGGGTCGGGGCTGACCCTGGCATCGATGCTTGTCGTGGCGCTAGCGACGCAGACAGAAGTGATAGTGGCAGCCCTGCCGCTGCTGCTAATAACCGGTTCCCTCCTGGCCGTGGCGCTTGACGCCTCCGCAGGCGAGGCCGTTCTCCCCGAGGCGCGGGCGGGCTCGATGGCGCGCTACGCCACGTGGCTGGACATGGGGTCCGCGATGGGGCCGATCGCCGGGCTGCTGATCGCGGACGCCTACGGGTTCCAGGCCGGATTCCTGGTGGCCTTCCTGCTGCTGGTGACGGGCGTCATCGGGTACGGGGCCGCGACGCGGCCGAGGGTTTCTCGGGGCTGAGATGTGAGCTACCCCTCGTCCACGCGTCCTCTACCTGTCATCATGGGCATAAAACCCTTTCCCTCTCAAGGAGGAGGCTACGAACATCTGGATTCCCACCTTCGTGGCAATCACGGTCGTAGTGAAAGCAGCGCCTTCGGTCTACAATCTCCGGGGGCCCGCTTCGGCCGCCCGCCGGTCGGACAATCGCCCAACTATTCCCGGAACATTCCGGAGACCTCTCACCCCCGCATGTACTTTGATTTTCGACTTTGGGGCCTTACCCGGGGCGTAAGGCTTCGCATCGCGTGGGCCGTGTTCATCGGGCTGTTGACGGCGGCCGCGGGGGTGGCACGGCTGGCGCTTCTCGGCTGGTTGCTTGCGGAGGTATTTGAGGGACGGGGCGCGGGATCTCTGGCACTACCGATCGCCGGCGTCGCGGGCGTTGTCGTACTCCGGGGTGTGCTGCAGTACTACAAGGAAATGGTGTCGCACGGGACTGCGGCGCAGGTTCAGGTTGCGCTCAGAGCAAACCTCCACGCCAAGGTGATGGAGCTTGGCCCGTCCCACTTCAACCAGCAGCGCACCGGCGATACGGTGCTGTCACTGGTGGACGGCGTCGAGCAGCTTGAGACCTACTTCGGCCAGTACCTCCCGCAGTTCTTCGTCGCCCTGTTAACGCCGCTGGGCGTTTTTGTATTCATGGCATTTCTGGATATCCAGACCGCTTCGGTGTTCCTGGTATCTGCGATCGCGGCGTTGTTCCTGCCGGCGCTACTCCACAGGTGGAACAGTAAAAGCAGCACGCGCCGACGCGACGCCTACGGCGCGTTCGCAGCCGATTTCCTGGACTCGATACAGGGACTGGCGACGTTGAAGGCGTTCGGGCAGAGCGGTGCCCGCGGTCGGATGCTGGCGAAGCGCGCGAGGGCGGTGTTCAAGAGCACGATGTGGGTGCTGGCGACGAACGCTTTTTCGGGAGGGCTGTCGATCGCAGCCATCTCGATAGGCGCAGCGGTCGCCCTGGGCTGGGGGGCTTTTCGGGTGGAGTCGGGCGGGCTGGAGCTGGGCGTCCTGCTTGTCATCCTGATGCTCGGCGTCGAGGTGTTCCGGCCGTTGCGGGAGCTGACGCAGCTATTTCACCAGGGTCTGCTCGGCATATCGGCGGCGTCCGGTGTGTTCGCCATGCAGGACGCGCGGACGACGGTCTCGGAGTCTGTTTCCCACCGCCACGACGTCTCAGCCCTGGATCCGACGATAGCGTTCGAGAACGTGACATTCGCGTATCCAGGTGGCCGAAGCCCGGCACACGACGGCCTTACGTTCTCGGTCGCGGCGGGCGAAAAGATAGGACTGGTCGGCCCCAGCGGCGCCGGCAAAACCTCGATCGTGAACCTGTTGCTGCGCCTGTACGACCCGGACGGCGGCAGGGTGACGATGGGCAGCGCTGACCTGCGGGAACTGTCGTTCGACCAGATACGCGGCAACCTCGCCGTCGTGAGCCAGGACACCTACCTGTTTCACGGCACGGTCGCCGACAACCTGAAGTTCGGCAACCCGGACGCTACCCCGGAACAGGTAGAGGCGGCCGCACACGCCGCCAACGCCCATACCTTTATCTCCACCCTACCGGACGGTTACGGTACGGTGATCGGCGAGCGCGGCGTACGGTTGTCCGGTGGTCAGCGGCAACGTGTGGCGATTGCGCGCGCGCTGTTGCGGGACGCGCCGATCCTGGTGCTGGACGAGGCGCTTTCCGCCGTTGATGCCGAGAACGAACATGTCATTCAGGAGGCGCTGGACCGGCTGATGGAGGGGCGGACCACGTTAATAATCGCCCACCGATTATCCAGCGTGATCGGCGCCGACCGCATCATCGTGCTGGACGCCGGGCGTGTGACGGAAGAGGGCTCGCACGCACGCTTGCTTGCCGATGGCGGCATCTACGCCGCGCTCATGCGGGACCAGGTCGTAAACGGCGCCTCCCACGGGATCGCCGGCTCACCGTTTCCCAACGGCGGGACCCGGGAAGCGTTCGCCAACCAGGCGGCAGAGATGGCCTCGACCGAGGCGATTCTCCGGGCCGAGGGCATGGGCTGGCGACAGACTTTCAACGAGCTGTTTCGGCTGGTGAACCCGTGGAAAGGCAAGCTGATCCTGACCTTCCTGCTGGGTATCGCACGCTTCGCCAGCATCATCGGTATCGGCGTTGCGTCTGCCCTCATCGTCGCCGCCGTGAAAGACGGCGACCCCTTCGGATCAGCCCTCATCTGGCTCGTTGTGCTCGCGCCCCTGGCCGCCGTTCTGACATGGCTGGAGTCGTGGGTATCGCACGACATGGCGTTCCGGCTGCTGGCCGAGATGCGGATCGAGTTGTACCGGAAACTCGACCAGCTTGCGCCGGCCTATCTGGCGCGGCGACGGACCGGTGACCTTGTGGGCATGGCGACGCAGGACGTCGAGACGATCGAGTATTTCTTCGCTCACACGGTCGCTCCGGCGTTTGTGGCTGTGGTGGTCCCCGCCGCCGTGCTGGTCACCCTGTTCATCTTCCACCCGATCCTCGCCATGACGCTCGTGCCCTTCCTCGTCATCGTCGCGATAAGCCCCTTCCTGGCGCGCGATAAGGTGGACCGACTGGGCTCCCGCTCGCGCGAAGAGCTGGGAATGCTGAACGCCCACGCGGTGGACACCTTGCAGGGGCTGAACGAGATCGTGGCAATGCAGCGTGGTCCGGAGCGCGCCGCCGAGTTCCTGGAGCGCGCCCGGGAGGCGGTACGTGTTCGTCTTCCGTTCTTCCGTGAGCTGACCCTGCAACGGGCCTATCTTGAGATCATGGTGGGAATCGGCGGGCTGGCGATGGTCGGCGTCGGATCGTGGCTTGTTTCCGATGGGCAGCTGGACTCCGGGACGCTGCCGTTGGCGACTCTGCTCGCGATGGCGTCGTTCCTGCCGATATCAGAGATCTCCCACACGTCCCGGCAGCTTGCGGACACGCTTGGCGCGACCCGCCGGGTATTCGCCGTGCACTCTGAAACGGTGGAGGTGGAGGATGGAGCGGGTGTTGGGGTGATCTCCCGAGAGCCTCAGGGCTCCGGCGGGCCCGCGGCGCCAGCCCTGGCGATGGAGGGTGTGACCTTCTCTTACGAGACGATGAACCGGCCCGCGCTGAAAGACGTGTCGTTCGCGGTTGAACCGGGTAAAACGCTGGCGGTCGTGGGGCCGTCGGGCGCCGGGAAGACGACTGCGGCGCACCTGTTCCTGCGGTTTTGGGACGCCGACGACGGATCGGTGTGCATCGACGGCGCCGATCTGCGCGACTACAGACTCGACGATCTCCGTGACCGCATAGCGCTGGTGTCGCAGGACACCTACCTGTTCAACGCATCGCTGCGCCACAACGTGCTCATCGCACGCCCGGAGGCCAGCGGGGCCGAACTACGGGAGGCGATGGAGAGCGCAAGCCTGAGCGGTTTCGTTGACTCTCTCCCCGATGGGCTGGACACGGTGGTCGGCGAACGAGGGACACGTCTCTCCGGCGGCCAGCGCCAACGGGTGGCGATCGCCCGGGCATTCCTCAAAGATGCCCCGATCCTGATCCTGGACGAGGCGACCTCACACCTGGACGCCCTCACCGAGCGCGCCGTCCGGACGGCGCTGGACGCGCTGAAGAGCGACCGCACGACGCTGGTGATCGCACACAGGCTGTCGACCGTGCGGGAGGCGGACACGATCATCGTGATGTCGGACGGGCGTATCGCCGAGACCGGAAGCCACGAGGAGCTGATTCGAGGGAACGGGCTGTACGCGCAGCTGGTAGCGACGCAGGTAGGCGTGGGAGTTGCGGGGGGGGTTAGGGCACGGTGGGATGGCCGTGTCCGCGTCGATCGGGATCGACACGAGTATGGATAGTCATCCGCCCCTACGGGTTGTTGCGGAACGGTCTTTCGAAGACCTCAGGACGCGAATTATCACTCACCTGTCATCCTGAATTTGATTCAGGATCCATTCGTACCCGCCTTCAGGCGAGAAACACGGATACGGACGGTACCGGGTATCCCGGGCGGTGCCGCCGGTTGAGTCGATCCTGAATCGAGTTCAGGATGGGTTCGGAAAAGGCCCCACAGGGGTAAAGTGCGGGGTCACCTGCCCTGCTAGGCCAACGGGTGTCCGGAGCTCCAGTTCCACTGGTCTGACGGCCATACGTTTTTGCCGCGGATGCCGGGCGGGCGTTCGCCGTCATACCAGTCGGCCACGGTGTCCCGCCACTTGGCGATGTGCGGCGTCGTGACGTGGAAGTCGAAGGCTTCCGGGTTGACGTAGACCTCGTACAACCAGAGCTTCGTCGGGTCGCTGGTGTCCTGGTAGACATCGAAACGCAGGCAGCCCGGCTCCAAGTTGGTTGAGCCGACGCCGTCCAGCTTTACGGACTCGATGAAGTCATCGACTTTGTCCGCCTGCACCGGTAGCTGGGCATGAATGATGAACAGATTTTCGGAGGAGAAGCCCTCGTTGACGCCGTCACGTCGTGCATTCCAGCTGGCGATGTCGCCGGGGAAGACGTTGCGGCAGCGGCCGACCTTGACCGGACCGTCGATCATGTCTTTCGTGGCGTCGCGCCAGGCAGTCATGTGGGATTGCTGGCCGTGGAACTCGATGGCCGCATCGTCGTCGTAGACCTCGGTGAAGGCGATGCGGTTTGGGTCCTCCCGGTCCCGGATGATGTCAAACCGGTAGCAGCCAGGCTCGGTCAGGACGGAGCCTCGCCCGTCGCCTTTGGCGGCCTCGAGGAAGGCGTCAGCCATTCCGTCCTTGATCGTGAACTGGACCATCAAGATGCGCATGCGATTTCCTTTGAATGATTCTTTTTTTACGTGACGTCAGGGGCGCCCGGTAGCGGACCGGGACGGGGTGCGGCGAGAGTATATCCGGTGGCCCGGTCTGATGTGCCGCGTCCGATGCTACAATCGGCATGTAATGGTAATTCGGCCTTTCAACTGCGACTGTCTGTGTACGGATGCCCCGCTCGGGGTCGTCGTGTGACGCACTGCGTATAACGCGTTCGCCCCCGTCGACCGTCGAGTCCGCCGGGGGGGTTTATTGCGACTTCGCTTTGCTGCCCGAAAGTTTCCCCTCAGAAATGCCTCCTGTTTCAGAGTCCAAAGACCCGTTTTTCAGCTTTCCGCACCCGATCAACTCTTACGTCGCACGCTGGGTCGCGGCGGGCGTCGTCCTGATGGCGGTCGCGACTATCGTGTTCGACCAGCCGTGGATTATGCCGATCATGGCGTACGGCTTCATCGCACGCGTCGCGGCCGGGCCGCGACTCAGCCCGCTGGCGATGTTTGTGACGAAAATCCTTCAGCCCGCTATCGGCGAGCCGACGAAGTTTGTCCCTGGACCGCCGAAACGGTTTGCGGCGAGTATCGGAGTGGCGTTCACGGTCACGGCGACGGTGCTGCACTTCGGTTTCGGGCTGACCGGCCCTGCGTACGGGGTGCTGGCCGCTCTGATCTTCGCCGCCGGACTCGAAGCGGTGCTCGGATTCTGCATGGGGTGCCACTTCTTCAACCTCATGATGCGCGCCGGAGTGCTGCCGGAGAGCGTGTGCAAGGACTGCGCCGATTTCACCAAGCGGCAGGCGCGGCTGGAAGCGGAAGGGCGGGCGTAGGCGGGGCTCTGAACCCTCACTCCGACCTTCTTCCGTAAGGGGATAGTGGGCAGTTTCGAATCGTGAGAAATCGCAAAGCAAACGCCGCCCTACGGTGTTGAGCCGACACGTCCTTGATCGCGAGCCGAATCGGCCCACAAGAACAAAGGCCCCCGCCAGGACAGACAGAGTGCAGGGGTACCTGCTTCCTCAGACTACCTCGTGCAGGAGGTTTGCCTCGCCCCGGTCCAGGCGTCCCAGGTTTTCGATCAGGATGTCCATCAGGTTCTCTTCATACATCCTAGTTTCGGACGCGTTGTGCGGCGTGAGGATCACGTTGTCCAGGTCCCAGTAAGCGCTGTCCGGGCCGAGGGGTTCCTCGTGGAAGTGATCCAGGGCCGCGCCGGCGATCTCGCACGATTTCAGAGCCGGAACTAGGTCTTCGTCCACCACGCAGCCGCCGCGGGCCACATTCACCAGGAAAGCGCTCCGCTTCATCAACCCGAGAGTGCGCCCGTTGATCATCCCGGCCGTCTCGTCGGTCAACGGACAGGTCAGCACCACGTAATCCGATTCGCGCAGCAGATCGTCGAGACCGTCCGTGCCGGTGACTTTGTCCGCCGGGCCGTCATAGACGGACGGGTTCCGTTTCGTGGCGATCACGCGCATGTTGAACGCCTTCGCAAGCTCCGCCACGCGCGATCCGATCAACCCCAGTCCGACGATCCCGCAGGTTTTTCCGGCGAGCTCGTCTTCACGGGCCGAGATGTCGGAGATGTAGGCACGCCAGTCGTGCTCACGTTGGTAGTCGCGGAGATAGTGCAGGTGGCGTGCGAGAGACAGCATGCAGGCGAGCGCCTGTTCAGCCACGGCCTCTTTCATGACGCCGAAGGCGCGCGACAGGTGGATGCCTCGCTCCCGCAGTCGGTCGAGTGGGAACTGGTCGTAACCGGTTCCGACCGACTGGATCCAGCGCAGTTTCGGGGCGTTGTCGAGCAGCGCGTCGTTCCAGAGCCCGGACACCACCAGGACGTCCATGTCCGCCATCCGTTCATTCAGCTGGTCCGGCGTGTACACCTGGAAGTGATTTATCCCGGTGCCACGCGCCTCGAACCGCTCTTTGAGCTGGTATGCGTGATGGGCGAAACCTATGGTCAGCTGGGAGGCTGCGGGGAACGGGGTGTCTGGGTTGGTCACTTGTGGCTCCTGGCTATTCTGGTTCGTGGGACGAGGCAGCTGGACGGGTCCGTCCTGTGGACGAACACCCGCTCACCCCGGCCCTCTCCCGCGTTGGGGAGAGGGAGCACATTTGAACCATCTTCTGATCGTAAGAGCGAGTTGGCACATAGGGTATCTTGAAATTCGTAATCCGGGAGGAGGCCGCTTTGGCCGTTGCCGCTCATATCAATTGCGTTGAACTGGATCACCCGCTGGGCCGGCGGGTAGCGTGTTCGGCCACGGCGGCAAGTCGTCGCTGGCGGCGGCGATCGCCCACGAGGCGGGTTCGACGCACATCAACCTGGACGACATCAGGCTTCTCCCGAACTGGGTCGAACGGCCGGACGACGAGGTGCTGGATGATGTCCTGGAGATGATGGAGTCGAATCCGTTCGGCTGGGTAACCGACCAGTAGTTCAGGCCAGCGATGGACATGATTATGGAACACACCGAGTCCGTGGTCCTGCTCGCCCTCCCCTTCCGCACGATGTTCTGGCGCAGGTTCAAGCGGTCGGTGGCGCGCTCCTAGACTAGCGAATCGATTATCGGGGCAATCGGGAGACGTTCCGGCAGAATTTCTTCTCGCGTGAGTCGGCGATATGTGAAATTTGGCAGAGGCGGGCGCGTTATCGCAGGTTTGACGAGACGATATCGGGGTTGGCGCGTCCAGGTTTGGATTTTTGTCTAATTGAATCTGCACGTGAGTTTGACCGATTTTACGAGGTACAGGGGTTGTCGCGAGAGGGGTGAGGTTGGGGGGCAAGCGACCCGATTTGTCATCCCGAGCGTAGCCGAGTGATCTTCACCGGCACACGTTTCTGCGAATACACACCGATTAAACCGAGGTCGACTTCTCCCTCACCCCGATCCTCTCCCACCGGGAGAGTCGGGGACGTGGGCGGGTCGCGCTGATGTCGCGCGCCCATGCTGAGGCTCTCGAAGGTCCCCCACGCGATTGCGCCAGCCCGAAGTCCCTCAGCGCGGGATGATCGGCAGCACCAGCCTTGATGGCCGTACCGAGTCGTGGAACACGGTCTGGTGCGCGACCCGGAACCCGGTGTCCGACCAGAAGTCTTTGCCGGTGTTGTGGTTGCGGTCGAAGTTCGGGAAGTCTGAGCTAGACACGTCCAGGCGGATGCGATGGCCGGGCATGAAGACGTTGCCCGTGGGGTTGAGCTTGATCGTGTACTCGTACTCCCGGCCCGGTTCGATGGGCGTCGGGTTCTCGTACCCGTCCCTGTAACTGGCCCTCAGGATCCCGTAGGTCAAGTTCACGGCGGCACCGTCCGGCTGGACGTCTATGAGCTTTGCCGTCCAGTCGGTATCGGGCGCGCTTGACGAAGCAAACAGCTTCAGGACGACCGGTCCCGTAACCTCGATCGCCTCCTCGAGGACCGGGGTCTGAAAAACAAGAATGTCCTGCCGGTGCGCGAGCGGCGCCTGGTCCCGGGCAGCAGCCTGGGCATCGAGCCCCATCATGCTCATCACCGGGTCGTTGGGATCGTAGTCGTATGTGTCAGCGGGCGCACCTTCCGAAAGCTTGTCCGTCGACAACACACCATCTCCAAAAGCCGTTTCGGCGCTCCCAGCAGAAGACAAAAAATAGTTGACGTAACGCGTCCGTGCGAGAGGCCACTCGTTCTCCCATCGCCAGCGATTCTCCCCCATCACGAAGAGACGGACCGGCGGCTCGTTCTCGAGCCCGTTGAACTCGGCCTTGAACTGCCAGTCGTACCAGCGGGCGATCACCTCCTCGTACGGCCAGTCAGCATCGGGCCCGAGGTCCAGCGGTCCCTGATTACGCTCGAAACTGTCCGGCGAGTGGCCCCACGGGCCGATCACAAGTCGATGTTGAGCGCGCGACCCCACTGCGCCCTGCTCAACGACCCCGTTGAAATTGTCGATCGTCCCGATGATCCGGTCCCACCAGCCGGTGACCTGGCACGTCGGGACCGTCACCTTTGACCACACGTCTTTGAAATTCCAGAAGTCGATGTTCTGCTCACGCAGGTAGCGCTTCAGCTGGGGAGTCAGCGTGGAGAACACGTCGTCCGGCAGGTCGTCGAACGGTGTGAACCAGATCCACTTTCCGCGCTCCACCTCCCGCCACCAGTTGGCGGCGTCGACCCAGTTCTGAGGGCCGGATTCGTCGCCGACCCGGGATCGTGCATCGACCGCCATCTGGTAGGTCCACTCAAGCCGGCGGCCAGTCTCGAAGATGCCGAAGTTGAGGTCCATCAGGTTCGACGACATGCCGCCCGCAAACACGGCGGTCAGGGAAGGCGGCACTTCGCCCAGCAGACGCCAGATGCACCACGACGGGTAGGAGTGCCCCCAGGTGCCGACCTGGCCGTCGCACCACGGTTGGGTCGCAGCCCACTCGACCGTGTCGTAGCCGTCTTCTGCATCTTCCTGGACAGGGGCAGCCGAGAACTGCCACTCAAATTCGCCGTCCGAGGCGTAACGGCCGCGCACGTCCTGCACAACAACGGTATAGCCGCGCCGGGCCAGCGATCTTGCGACGCGCACATACTGGTCACGGAGCTTGTCGTACGGGGTACGGCAGAGGAGGACGGGGTATGCGGCGTCATCGTCCGGCCGGTACACGTCCGCACGAAGGACGATGCCGTTGCGGGTGGTCATCTCGATGTTTTCGTCGGTGGTAATGGTGAGGGGACTGGTGGTCATTTTGTGAACGCTACCCCACGCTCGGCAAGTGTGAATCCCCCCCTCCCCGCGGGAGAGGGTTGGGATGAGGGAGAAGTTTCTAACTCAGCTCGCTCATCCCTTTCCGTCTTCCTCCTCAGGGTTTGATCACCCAACTACTCGCAAACCGAGAGTTCCACTTCGATGTTCTAGACGCACCATGAATTCAGACGATTCACCAATTTCACGACCAGACGCCACGGAGTAGTCATAACATCGACATTGCGCAATCTTTTGGAAAGAATTGCAAGGCCATGTCGACCACTCCACTCGAGGCACGTCAACCCATCGATTTCGCCGTCGGCCAGATCTTTCGCGTCTCCATACACGTCATTTCCCGGATTACGCGTACGCAGCTTTCCCCCAAGATCAAACTTGATCACAATCGGAGTCCCGATCTTCACTTGGATATTCGTGGCGACGAGATTCGTGAAGGGACCTAGTTCGTAATCGATGTAGATTGGCGATGTCCCCACACGCAAGGAACGCCATTGTGCACTCGTCTTCGATTCAAGCAACAACGGACTCTCTCATTGACCTTTTAGATCCGAGGAGGATATCGGGAGTATTCAGGCAACTCTAAATTCGTGTCACAACCGTGACGCACGGATGGCCCTTATGCCTAGGATGACAGTTTTACGTCTCGCCGATATACGAAGTTCTTGAAGGACGGGCGAGGGTAGATGCTAATCCGTCTCTACGAAGAAGAACAAAAGAGCATCCCAATAGACGCCGGAATAATCGCCCCTAAGGAGCGGACACTTGCATTAGTTCTTCGCCCCAGACTATTTCGCCGTCGAAGGCTGACTCCGCCTCGCGGGCACGGGCTTCCGCCATCTCAGGATTTCTGAGGCGGGCGCCGATGTGGACCATGACGAGCTGTCGGACTCCGGCCGCGGCTGCGGTTTCGGCCGCACCCCGGATGGAGCAAGTGGCGAGGTCGTGGTCGGTGCCGCCGACGTGGTCGTGCGATTCCCAACACATCATCATGAGCGAGTCCGCCCCGCGTGCCAGCTCCGTGACGCTTTCACAGGGCCGGGTGTCGCCAGTTATTACGACCGAACCGCCGTCTGTATCGACCCGGTACGCCAGGGAGTCCAGGTAGGGCTGGACGTGCTCGGCGCGGGCGGCGGTGATTTTGTACTCGTCGGTCTCCAGAAAAGTTCCTATCCCGATTTCGTGCGGGACAAGCACCGGCTTGGCGCGCGGGAGCACGCCCCCGCGATCGACAAATGTCACCATGCTGCCGGGGTGGTTCACGCGAGCGATCCAGTCGTGGACGAACAGCCCATCCGGCTCATCCAGCATCCCGCTGCAGAACTTGGCCGTCGGCGGCGGGCCGTACACGTCAAGCGGGATATCGGTCGGCACTAGTTGGTCCCAGCGCGACAGGACGAAGGTCGGGAAGTCAGAGTCGTGGTCGAAGTGGTGGTGCGTGAAGATCACTTTGTGGATATCGGTGACCGGCACGCCGGCTTTGGCCAACTTGTGGGTCGTGGCGGGGCCGCAATCGAAGAGTAGTTTCTCGCCCGAACCAACTTCTATCAGGTGGGACGAGCCGAACGCCTCCGGAGTGGGCGTCGGCGTTCCACAGCCGATGATGGTGATCTTCGGGGCGGCAGCATTAGACAAGCGTCGGCTCCTTACCAACCAGACCCGATTCCTCGGGACCCGATATCTCTGGACTACTTCTGGGGTTATGTTTCAAGGTTGCGCCAGCCTCCAATTCCGTGTGACCGGGCTCACTGGCGGCACGGCGTACAGCGGCCCGGCGGTGATGGCACGGTACATGAGGATGAGGCCGTGTTGTTCCCGTACACCGTTCTTGCCTGCCAGCGGGGCTTCACCTCCGACTCGTAATGCACCTATGAGGTCTTTTGCCCCGGATGCCTTTCTCATGACCTCTATGATGGCCTTGAGTGGGCCGACCTCACGCCAGCGCTTCGCTAACACCGCTGCGGCGGCCAGGCGTCGCTCCGGTGAGTTGTCCGGCCGTTCGCCCGTCACCCATACGGGCTCGGCGGGCAGATCATCCGCCACTCCGTTAAATAAATCCGGGACCGAGCCGGGCATCTGGCTGGACCTGATTTCAGAAGCCTCTGACGCCGGGTTATTAAATTCACCAGGCTGCGCCTGTGCCTGCTGCTGCAGCAGCAGCAGGTGCAGCGGCCGGCCGGAGAGCATGTGTGCCGTGCGGGAGCCCATCCGCGACGAACCCGCCAATTCGCCGAAGGTAAATACAGCTGGCCCGCCCGTGATGTGGAAGGCGACGTCGTTGTAGCGGGGATCCAGGTGGTGGCGATGTGCGCGCCAGCCGGACTGCCGGACGTATATCTCGACATCACCGCGCCTGATGAGCCCGTCCGGGCCTCGCAACGGGGCGTCCCGGAAATCCGGCCCCGGCTCGTCTGCCGGCCGCCCGGAATAAACAATCGTGTAAACCGCGCCGTCGCGGCCCTTCACCGTGATGCCCGCTTCAAGCCTCGGCCACGCCGCCTGCAACACACGCTCGCTCCCAGCGGGCGCAACCCGCCGCCGTTCACGGACGCAAGAACAGTAACACCTGTCCACGCGGTAACGCGCAACAGACTCCTGAACAGTGCCCGCACCAAACGGAGCGCGCGCCAGGAAGCGAAGCCCAGTACCTGTTTCAGGCGGCGCCAACAGCATCCGCAAAATCCAACGTCCCTATTAATCTGGCTTAATACCATCCGACACTACGACAAGGCTCAACTCAAGACCGGAAACTAAAGATAAACCCTGCCCACGGGTTGTTCCACAATCGTCCAGCATTTAACTTATTCGCACAGATAACAGGTCCGTGCCCGTCCGGCCCAGATCCGGACGGCATGGTGAACCCCATCCCCTACATCGCCGGCCCTCCAAAACCCGAAATTCCGGACGGCGGGCACGGGTTTTATCGGGGCTCGTTAGGAGAGATTATGGGCATGGAAGAACTGGCCACGACGGCTAGGGAACTGGTGGCCGCGGGCAAGGGAATCCTGGCCGCTGACGAGAGCAACGGGACGATGTCGCGTCGACTGGAGAGCATCGGCGTTGAGCCAACCTCGGAAAACCGCCGTAACTGGCGTCAGCTGATCTTCACGGCGGACGGGTTCGCCGAGTACGTAAGCGGCGTGATCCTGTTTGACGAGACGATACGGCAGAGCGCCGACGACGGCCGCCGTCTGGCCGACATCCTCTCTGACGCCGGAGTGATCTCCGGCATCAAGGTGGATAAGGGGACACACCCGCTGGCCGGGAGGCCCGGCGAACTCGTGACCGAGGGGCTGGACGGCCTCAGGGGACGGCTCGCCGAGTATCACGATATGGGCGCCCGCTTCACCAAATGGCGCGCCGTCATCTCGATCGGCGACAAAACCCCCTCCGACTACTGCATCAACGTCAACGCACACGCCCTCGGGCGCTATGCGGCTCTGGCCCAGGAGGCCGGGCTGGTGCCGATCGTCGAGCCGGAGGTGCTGATGGACGGGTCTCATTCCATCGACAGCTGTTACAAAGCCACACAAAGAACCCTCAGCCGCGTGTTTGAGGAGTTGTCTGCGCAGGGCGTGGATTTGCGAGGCATCATCGTCAAACCAAACATGGTGATCTCCGGTCACGAAGCGCCGGGGCGCGCGGCGACGGCCGAGGTTGCTGAGCACACGCTCGCCTGCCTGAAGGAGAATGTCCCGGCCGACGTTCCTGGAATCGCGTTCCTGTCCGGCGGGCAGGGCGATGAAGAGGCGACCCAGAATCTGGATGCCATCAACCGTGACATCTCGGACGAGGGCGCGCCATGGGAAGTCACTTTTTCTTACGGCCGAGCGCTGGTGGCGACGGCGCTCAAAACCTGGGGCGGCTCCCCGTCTAATCTCGGCAAGGCGCAAAACGTGCTCCTAGAGCGCTGCCGCCAGACAAGCGATGCAAGAAGAGGCGCCTACAGCCGGGCTGGGCGGCTATCTGAATAGAGTTGACGAACCCATAACCCTGGATCGCGTCTCTGCTGGGCGGCTTTTAGATTGAAATCACAACGATGGGACTGGATCGCGATTAGGGACGGTTTGCCCTGCCGGGCGTCTTATTGGCCCAGCCGGACGACTGCTTCCATCGCACCCACCAGAGCGGCCCAGGATCGGAATAAGATACCGCTGCTCTTACCTGGAACCTCAAGAAATCAGAAGGAGGGGTAAATGCCCCGAATCAATCGTGTCATCGAACTGTGGGAACAGGGACAACCCGTTTACCACGAAGGCATCGGCGAACTCTCGTACGAAAACGGGAAGAAGATGTCCGACACTTGGGCCGACTACCTCCTGACCGACTTCGAGCACGCGCCCTTCGACATAGTCGGGCTGCGGGCCTTCATGCAGGGACTGGCCGACGCCGGGCCCACCCGAAGCGGACACCGGACGCCGACCGTGATGGTCACCCTGCCCTCAAACTGCCGGACGCGCGCAGAGATGTGGGCCAACTCTTGGCAGGTGCGGCATGCGCTTTCCACCGGCATCCACGGCATCCTCCACACCCATACGCGCCAGCCGGACGCCGTTCAGGCGTTTGTTGAATCCACCCGATACCCGTTCCAGACGATCGGCGTCGGTAAAGGTTTGCTGCAGGGCCAGCGTGGCGCCGGTGGCCAGCAGTTCCCGGCTCAGATCTGGGGCGTCGACCCGGTCACCTACACCAAGATCGCCGACCCGTGGCCCCTCAACCCGGACGGTGAGATCATTCTGGGCCTCAAGATCGAGGACCGTGAATGCCTAGCCAACTGCGACGAGATCGCGGCCATCCCCGGCATCTCCTTCGGCGAATGGGGCCCCGGCGACATGGGCATGTCTTTCGGCAACGGCGACGCCCACGACCCGCCGTACGAGCCCGAGATGGAGGCCGCACGCCAGCGCATCAAGGCGGCGTACGATCGCAACGGCATCAAGTTCCTCTGCGGCTGGAACGACCCGAGTATGACAGTCGAAGAGGCCACGAAGAAGTTGATCGACGAAGGCACGATGATCGTCGGCGGGAATGAGCGGGCGGCGAAATTCGGCCGTGATTACAGCAAACGGACGATGACGGTCTAGCCGGAATCGTCCGGAGATTTGAGAACACCGGGGCCAATCCCCGGTAATCCAAGCTAAAATCAGGTGAAAATGGACCGTAGCGGTACCTGATCGCGCCCCGCGCGAGACTTTGACAAAAGTTTCACAATGTCTGATACTCGCCGCTTCGGTTCGTTGCTTTGACATTTGACAGGCGAACGCGCCCCGCGCCCGCGAGGGAGTTGCGTCTGTTTCTGCCGCCTCGCCAACCGGGGGGAAGAGAACGGCGGATCGAATGTGCATCGCAAGCCCATTCTGACACGAGAACGTAATACTCGTAATGCATAATTCTGGGCGGCGATTTTCGGCATTACACCACCACACACGACGGACCCGATGAATCCGACCCCAGACCAGGCTGCGACTAGCTACGTTTTGCACTCAGCAAACGAGCTTGACGTGAAGTTCATACGCCTCTGGTTCACCGACATCCTCGGCACGCTCAAGGGCTTCGCCATTACGATTGATGAACTGGAAGAGGTGCTCGCACGCGGGGCCACAATCGACGGCTCCTCTATCGCAGGGTTCGCGCGCTCGGACGAATCGGACATGATCGCCATGCCAGACCCGTCCACATGGCAACTGCTCCCCTGGCGGCCGCGGGAAAACGCCGTCGCCCGCATGTTTTGTGACATCCTCCGGCCGGACGGTACCCCGTTCGAGGGCGATCCCCGCCACGTGCTGCGCCGCAACATCCAGCACGCCTCTGACATAGGTTATTCGTTTTACGTAGGTCCCGAGCTTGAATACTTCTATCTGGAAGATTCGGACTCGGTCGTGCCCATAGACCAGGGCGGGTACTTCGACCAGACGGCGGCGGACGGCGGGCCGGACCTGCGGCGCGAGACGGTTTTATCCCTTGAAGAGCTCGGCATCCCGGTGGCCCACAGCCACCACGAGGTAGCGCCCGGCCAGCACGAAATCGACCTGCGGCACCAGAACGCCCTCACCATGGCCGACACTGTGATCACGTACCGGGTCGTGGTGAAGGAGATCGCCTCGCACCACGGCGTGTACGCCAGCTTCATGCCGAGGCCGATGAACGATCAGAACGGCAGTGGTATGCACTGCCACCTTTCGCTCGCCAAGGGCGAGCGAAACGCCTTCTATGACGAGGACGACGGGCTGCACCTGTCCGCAGAGGGCCGCAGCTTTCTCGCCGGGCTGATCAGGCACTCCCCGGAGATAACCGCCGTCACGAACCAGTGGGTGAACTCATATAAGCGGCTGGTGCCGGGGATCGAGGCGCCGGCGTACAGCGTTTGGACGGGCGGAAACTGGGGCGATCTAGTCCGCGTTCCGCCCTATCAGGGACGCGCCGAGGCCGTCCGCATCGAGTACCGGGCGCCCGACTCCGCCTGCAATCCCTACCTAGCCTTCAGCGTAATGCTCGCCGCCGGGATAAAGGGCATGGAAGAGGGCTACGATCTGGGCGATCCGGTCACTCAGGACTTGGAGGACATGTCGCCATCTGAACGATTGGACGCCGGTATCTCCAGACTCCCGAGCAATCTCGGGCAGGCGTTGGATCTCTTGAAGGGCAGTGAACTGGTGCGTGAGGCCCTTGGCGATTCTGTTTTCGACAACTTCATACGCAACAAAGAGATCGAGTGGCGAGAGTTTGAGGCGACGGTGACCGGATATGAGGTCGACCGTTACCTGAAGGTTCTATGACCGGCCCGTCGTGAACCGGCCCCGGGGCCACCACCATCTTTTCAACCACGCAATCCGCAGACGAGAGACCGCACTTAAATCCATGAAAGATCCCGTTGCGACGACAAACACGGAACAGGCCAACGCGTACCCGCAGCCGCGGCTTAAAAAGATGCGCAAGGCGGGGTTGTACGACCCTGCATTCGAACGCGACGCCTGCGGCGTTGGCATGGTCGCCAACATCGATGGTTCCGACACTCATCGCATGATCGATCAGGCGCTGGAAGTGCTGGTCAATCTCGGGCACCGCGGCGCTTCCGGCTCCGATCCAGAGACCGGCGACGGCGCCGGGATCCTGTTCCAGACGCCGCACAGTTTCTTCAAGCGCGTCACACACGCAACCGGGTTCGACCTCCCGGCGCCCGATCGCTACGGCGTCGGTATGCTTTTCCTCCCGGAGGACCCCGAGCTCCGTCGGACCGTGGAATCCGAGATCGAGGCCGGATTTGCCGACGAGGGTTTATCGGTCCTGGGCTGGCGCGACGTCCCGACAGACCCGTCCGTCATCGGCTACCTCGCCCGCGAGGTCATGCCGGTCATCCGACAGGTGTTCGTGGAAGAGCCGGGCGAGTCGCCAAATGGCATCGACGGCGATTCGTTTGAGCGCCGCTTGTACATCGCCCGCAAGGGGATCGAACGCCGCGTCATCGACCTGAAGGCGCCGCTCCCGGAAGGCGAGTTGGACGTGTTCTACGTCTGCAGCCTCTCCAGCCGAACGATCGTGTACAAAGGCCTTGTCATGACGGTCCAGCTCAGGGGGTTCTTCCCTGACCTTTCAGAACCGGACCTCACGACGGCGTTCGCCCTCGTACACTCCCGGTTTAGCACTAATACTCTCGGAGATTGGAAGCTGGCGCACCCGTACCGCTACCTGTGCCACAACGGCGAGATCAACACCGTGCGCGGCAACCGCAACTGGATGCAGGCGCGCGAGCAGTCTTTCGAGTCTGATCTATTCGGTGACGACGTGTCGAAACTCACCCCCGTCAACTCCGCCGCGGCGAGCGACACGGCGTCGCTGGACGAGGTGTTCGAGCTGCTCTCGATCGGCGGCCGGGACGTGGAGCACGTCGCCGCGATGATGATCCCGGAGTCGTGGTACGACCACGAGTCGATGAGCCAGCCCCGCAAGGATTTCTACGAGTACCACAGCGGCGTGATGGAGCCCTGGGACGGCCCGGCGCTGGTGGCGTTCACAGACGGCCGCAAGGTCGGCGCCGTCCTAGACAGGAACGGGCTGCGTCCCTTCCGCTACTATGTAACGAAAGATGGCCTCCTCGTGATGTCGTCCGAGGTCGGCGTGCTTGAGATAGAGCCGGAGCGGATCGCAGAAAAGCGCCGCCTCCAGCCGGGCCGGATGTTCCTGCTGGATCTAGAAGAGGGCCGGATCGTCAGCGATGACGAGATCAAGGACAACTTGGCCGCCCGTAAGCCTTACGGCGAGTGGCTGGACGGTGGGCGGGTCGTCCTGGACGATCTGCCGGAGGCGCCCGCGCATACCGTTCCGGGTATCGATCTTGAAACGCTGGTGACGCGCCAGCAGGCGTTCGGTTATACCCAGGAGGATCTGCGGCTGCTGATCGGGCCGATGGGACTCGACGGCGCAGAGGGGATCGGGTCGATGGGCAACGACACGCCCCTGGCCGTTCTTTCGGATCGCCCACAACCACTATTCACCTATTTCAAGCAGTTGTTCGCGCAGGTCTCCAACCCGCCGCTGGACGCCATCCGTGAAGAGCTCGTCACGCAGTTGTCCGTCCCGGCCGGGAAGCGGGGTGGGTTGTTCCAGGAGTCTCCGGAACACGCCAGGTTGCTTCGGATCGACCGCACGGTGCTGCTCAACTCCGACCTCTCGAAAATCAAGGCTCTCGACCGCCCGGATATGCGGGCGGCAACTATCTCGACCCTCTTCCGCGTCGCCGACGGCGCAGCGGGTCTGCGGGACGCGCTGGACAGGATGCGGGCGGAGGCTGACCAGGCCGTGGCCGACGGCTACTCTCTGATCGTTCTTTCCGACCGAGGCGTCGACGCAGAGCACACTTACGTCCCCACCCTGCTTGCGGTCGGCGGCGTCCACCACTACCTGATCCGCAACAAGACCCGAGCGGAGCTCGACATCATCGTCGAGTCCGGCGAGCCGCGCGAGAACCACCACTTCGCCACACTGTTCGGGTACGGGGCATCTGCCGTTAACCCCTACCTTGCGTTTGAGACTCTGGCCGGGTTGCGCGAGCGCGACACGGCAAACGAACGCACGCTCCCGGATCAGGCAACGGGGGAGTACAACTTCGCAAAGGCCATCGAAAAGGGCGTCCTGAAGGTGATGTCCAAGATGGGCATCTCCACCATGCAGGGCTACCAGGGCGCGCAGATCTTTGAGTCGCTCGGGCTGTCGCAGGATCTTGTCGACGAATTCTTCACGTGGACGCCGACTCGTATAGAGGGCATCGGCCTCGACGAGATCGCAAGCGACATCCTGGACAACCACGCCCGGGCCTACCCAGAGTCGACACTCGGCGGCCGACTGGCGCTCGAGATCGGCGGGCTGTACCTGTGGCGCGGCACCGGCGAGAAGCATCTTTACGATCCGGACTCGATCGCGCTGCTCCAGCACGCGTCCAGATCCAACAACGCACACACATATTCGTTATTCGAGAAGGCCTCTAACGACGAGGCTGAACGGCTCGCCACGATTCGCGGCCTGCTCGACTTCAAGTTCGAGCCAGACGGCGGTTTGCCGTTGGACCAGGTGGAATCGGCGGAATCGATCGTCACCCGGTTTGCGACCGGCGCTATCTCCCTCGGTTCCATCAGCCGTGAGGCGCACGAAACGCTCGCGATCGCCATGAACCGCATGGGCGCCCGGTCCAACACGGGCGAAGGCGGCGAGGACCGGGCGCGCTACACGCCCGACCCCAACGGCGACGACCGTTCCAGCCGCATGAAGCAGGTCGCATCCGGCCGCTTCGGCGTGACAACCGAGTATCTGGTCAACGCCACCGACCTTCAGATCAAAATGGCGCAGGGCTCCAAGCCGGGCGAAGGTGGTCAAATCCCCGGTTCCAAGATCACTGATTACATGTCCGGCATCCGCGGCACGACCGCCGGGGTCGGGCTGATCTCGCCCCCGCCGCACCACGACATCTATTCGATCGAGGACCTGGCGCAGCTGATTCACGACCTCAAGAACGTGAATCCTGAGGCGCGTATCCACGTGAAACTCGTGTCCGAGGTCGGCGTCGGAATCATCGCCGCCGGCGTGTCCAAAGGCCACGGCGATGTGGTCCTGATATCAGGCGATTCCGGAGGTACCGGATCATCCCCGCTGTCCTCGATCAAGCACGCCGGGTTGCCCTGGGAGCTTGGCGTCGCGGAGACGCAGCAGGTCCTCGTACAGAACGGCCTCCGGGGCCGAATAGTCGTGCAGACGGACGGCCAGATCAAAACGGGCCGGGATGTTGCCATCGCAACGCTTTTGGGGGCCGAAGAGTGGGGTGTCGCCACGGCTGCGCTCGTGGTGATGGGCTGTATCATGCTGCGCAAATGCCACCTGAACACCTGTTCAATCGGCGTCGCCACACAGGACCCGGAACTGCGCAAACGGTTCGCCGGAGATCCGGACCACGTCATCAACTACTTCATGATGCTCGCCGAGAGTTTCCGTGAGTACATGGCGAAGCTCGGATTCCGAACGGTGGACGAGATGGTCGGACGCGTGGACAAGCTGGAATCCCGGCGCGCCGTAAATCATTGGAAGGCCCGCGGGTTGAATCTGGACAAGCTGGTGTACAAGCCGGAGCCAGCCGGGGGTGTGGCGATATACCACAGTGAGGCCCAGGACCACGGATTGACCGGGGCGCTGGACCACCTCCTCATAGAGACCGCAGCTCCGGCCCTCGGCAACGAGACGCCGGTGGAGGCGGAGTTCCCGATCAAGAACTCGAACCGTGTCGTCGGAACGATGCTCAGTGGCCAGATCGCCCGTAAATACGGCGTCCGCGGGTTGCCACAAGACACCATCCGTTACACCTTCACGGGCTCGGCCGGACAGAGCTTCGCCGCCTTCCTTGCGACGGGGGTAACTTTCAGGCTTGAGGGCGACGCAAACGACTACTTTGCGAAGGGCCTCGGCGGGGGACGGATCGTCGTCGTCCCGCCGGAGGAATCGACCTTCACCCCGGAAGAAAACATCATCATCGGAAACGTCGCCCTTTACGGATCGACGGGCGGAGAGGCGTACATACGGGGGATCGCAGGAGAGCGGTTCGCCGTGCGCAACAGCGCCGCACGCGCCGTCGTCGAGGGTATCGGCGACCACGGCTGTGAGTATATGACCGGCGGAACGATCGTCGTGATCGGCCCGACCGGACGGAACTTCGCCGCCGGAATGAGTGGAGGCGTCGCCTACATTCACGACCCGGACAACACGTTCTCGAACCGATTCAACTCGGAGATGGCCAGCCTAAAGGAGGTCGTCGCGGGATCGGGAGACGAGGCGGAACTACTGGGACTTCTCCAGAACCATCAACGTTATACAAGAAGCTCCGTGGCCAAGCGCATTCTCGGCGACTGGGGCAGTTCACGCGGCGCCTTCAAGAAGGTGATGCCGGAAGCGTTCAAGCTGGTACTTGCTGAACGCGCCGAGCAGACCGCAACGGCAGGGGACTAACAGAGACAATATGGGTAAAGCCACCGGCTTCATGGAATGGGATCGCGAGCTGCCAGACAGGCGGTCCGTAAAAGAGCGACTCCGGGATTGGCGTGAGGTCTACGAGAACTGGTCAGAGCACCAGGCGAAGACCCAGGCCGGACGATGCATGGACTGCGGCGTTCCGTTCTGCAACTCGTCAAGCGGCTGTCCGCTCGGCAACCTGATCCCAGATTTCAACGATCTCGTCTATTCAGGAGACTGGGAAGCGGCGCTCGCTCAGCTCCACGCCACGAACAACTTCCCGGAGTTCACCGGCAGGGTCTGCCCAGCGCCGTGCGAGGCCGCATGCACGCTGAACATCAATCAGGACCCGGTGACGATCGAGATGATCGAGCAATCGATCGCCGAAAAGGGCTGGTCTGAAGGCTGGATCACCCCGCAAGTACCGCCTGTCAGGTCCGGTCGCAAGGTCGCCGTCATCGGCTCCGGTCCCGCCGGGCTCGCCGCGGCACAGCAACTGAACCGCGCCGGCCACCGGGTCACCATATTTGAGCGCGACGAGGTCGTCGGCGGTCTGCTGTCCCTCGGCATCCCTCACTTCAAACTTGAGAAGACGGTCGTCCAGCGGCGCGTTGCGCAACTGGAAGCCGAGGGGATCGAGTTCCGCACCTCGACATGGGTCGGACGTGACTACCCCACGGACCAGTTGAAGGTCGATTTCCACGCCACTGTGTTGTGCGGCGGATCGACGGTCCCGCGCGATCTGCCGGTGCCCGGCCGTGACCTGGACGGCGTGCACTTCGCCATGGACTATCTGAAGCAGAGCAACCGCTGGAATGAAGGCGCCGAGTTTGGCCCGGACGACACGATCACGGCAGACGGCAAGACAGTGGTGATTCTGGGCGGCGGCGACACCGGGGCCGACTGCCTCGGAACGTCGCATCGCCAGGGCGCGGTGGAAACCCGGCAGTACGAGTTGCTGCCGACCCCCCCGACCGAACGTAACGCTGAGACGAACCCCTGGCCGCAGTGGCCGATGACGTTGCGCACCTCCTCGGCGCACGAAGAGGGCGGGATCAGGGACTACGATATCCTGACGAAGCAGTTTAACGGCGAGGACGGGAAACTGAAGAGCCTGACCGCCGTGCGTGTGGACTGGGAGCCAGACCCGAACGGCGGACACCCAAAGATGGTGGAGGTCCCGGATTCCGAGTTCACGGTCGAGACGGAGCTGGTGCTGTTGGCCATGGGTTTCCTCCACGGCGAGCGGGGCGGACTGCTGGCGGATCTCGGTGTCGATCTTGACGAGCGCGGCAATGTCGCCACGGACAGTAACTTCATGACCTCGGTCGACGGTGTCTTTGCGGGTGGCGACATGCAGCGCGGGCAGTCGCTCGTGGTGCACGCCATCGCGGGCGGACGACGGACGGCGCGCGGCGTTGATGCCTGGCTCATGGGGCAGACTCAGCTTCCGCGTGTGATCGGGTACGTCCGGGGTGGCGTTTAATCCCCGTCTAGAGGGCCTATTTAGACGGGATGTCTTGGGTCCGATTTGCCCCGGAATTGATCTCCGAAGGTTGCGTAAGGAGTTCTGATACGTGCGGATTCTCCGTATAGCGCTGGCGCAAGTGAACACCGCCGTCGGAGATATCGACGGCAACGTCGAGCTGATAATCGACGCCATGGTATCGGCGCGCGAGGCCGGCGCAGAGCTGGTGGCGTTCCCGGAACTGGCGATCACCGGATACCCGCCAGAAGATCTCGTGTTGCACCGACGGTTTGTCGGGGACAACCGGGCCGCGCTTGATCAGGTCGCCGCAGGGGCCGTTGGCGTCAGCGCCATCGTCGGATTTGTGGATGGTTCCACAGAGCACCACGCCCCGATCTATAACGCAGCGGCTTTCCTGCACGGAGGCCGCGTAGCCGCCGTCTACCGGAAGATCCACCTCCCCAACTACGGTGTCTTTGACGAGGAACGCTATTTCGAGCGCGGGGCCGAGTGCCCGGTGATCGACTTTGGCGGCGTCCGTATCGGCGTGAGCATCTGCGAGGACGTGTGGGAGCCGGTCGGTCCCTCCGAGGTGCAGCGAGCATCCGGAGCAGAGGTCAATATCAACATCAACGCCTCGCCGTTTGAGCGCGGAAAGGACGGCGTGCGGCGGGAGCTGATCAGCGGGCTGGCGCGCCGCAACCAGATGTTTGCGTGTTACGTAAACCAGATCGGCGGCCAGGACGAGCTGGTGTTCGACGGCACGAGTCTCGTGTACGGCCCCGACGGGGCGCTCATCGCCGAGGGCGAGCGGTTTTGCGAGGATTTGTTACTGGTCGATCTTGATCTTGACCAGGTGGATGCGGTGCGCTCCCGGTCGGCGTGGAACAAGCCTTCTGAGCGCGAGCTCGCTGCGATCGGTATTGCGTCAGAGATGACGATCTCCGGGGCGGCGAAACCTCCGGCCAGCGCCCCGGCGCCACAGACGGCAATTGCCGAACCACTGTCCGAAGAGGCCGAGGTGTACCGGGCGCTTGTGCTAGGAACCAGGGACTACGCCCGGAAGAGCGGGTTCGGCAAGGCCGTGATCGCCCTTTCTGGCGGCATAGATTCGACCCTGACGGCGGTGATCGCCGTCGACGCTCTTGGCGCGGAAAACGTGCTGGGTGTCGCCCTGCCCTCCCGTTACTCGTCCGATGGGTCTGTTGCCGACGCCGAGGCCCTGTCGAAGCGGCTCGGCATCAGGCTCTGGAATCTCCCCATCGAACCCGCCCATGCGGCATTTGAGGAGATCCTTGAAGACGAGTTCCGCGGCACGGACGTGAACGTGGCCGAGGAGAACGTGCAGTCGCGCGTCCGCGGCAACGTGATCATGACGATCTCAAACAAATTCGGGTACCTGGTCTTAACGACCGGGAACAAGTCGGAGTTCGCCACCGGTTACGCCACACTGTACGGCGATATGGCAGGCGGATACGCCGTGATCAAGGACGTGCCGAAGACGCTCGTGTTCCGGCTGTGCGAGTACCGGAACGAGGCCGGACCGGGCGCGCCGATCCCACGTTCGGTGATCGACAAGCCGCCAAGCGCAGAGCTCCGGCCCGATCAACTGGATAGCGACTCCCTGCCGGCCTACGAGATCCTGGACCGGATCCTTGAGCGTTACGTCGAAGACCGACGGGACGCAGAGGAGATCGTCGCCGAGGAAGCCGCGCTGGACGGCGGCGATGAGGCGACAGTGCGGCGCGTCCTGCAGATGGTGGACCGCAACGAATACAAGCGCCGACAATCACCCCCGGGCGTCAAGATCACCGGGCTGGCGTTTGGCCGGGACCGTCGGATGCCGATCGCATCACGCTACCACCCGCACTGACCGCCCAAGAAACGCCCTCACCCCAACGCCCTCTTCCACTGGGAGAGGGCGTTGGACCCGTGCCCTTCCAGCGAGGAAGCCGTATCCTGAGGCCCTCGAAGGGGCCGGGTACGGCGATAAGATTCGCACCGCTCGCATCAGAGCGCTTGCATCTTCCTTCCCGACGGGAAGGAATCCCATCGCCCCTACGCGGTGTCGTGGAAACCCTACGGCCGGACCACGACCTGCAGCTGGTTGCTTGGCTTCATCAGCCCTTCAAACGCTTCCTGCATGCCCTCCAGCGGGATGGACTCCACGTCCCCTATCAGTGGCTTGACGGTGAGCTTCCCGGACGACATCAGCCCCATCGCACGGTGCCAGTCGCTTGGCAGCGAGCCCCAGCTCGCCTTGAAGCTGATCTCTCGCGCCATCCAATCGACCGGTCGCAGCGGCAGCTCCTCCCACGGCACGGCCACCAGGACGACCTGCCCGGTGTGGCGGACGATGTTGAATGCCTGATCAAGCGTTGACGGGAACCCGGCGACGTCGAAAATGATGTTTGGGCCACGCCCACCAGTCAGCGCATCTATCTCTGTTTGCAGGTCCTGTGTCAGCGGGTTGATCACGGCGTCCGCGCCCAGCTCCAGCGCCACGCGGGCGCGTTCCGGGGCCGGTTCAGATACATACACGGCGCTCGCACCGGCGGCTTTAGCGGCCTGCAAGGTGAGAAGCCCGATAGGCCCGGCGCCGATGATGCCAACACTATCGCCGAGCTTCAGATCGGAGTTGCGGATGGCGTGAATGGCGACGGCGGTCGGCTCGCACATGGCGGCCTCTTCGTCGCTGATACCCTCCGGGATCAGGATGGGCTGCCACTCCTCCATCAGGACGAACTCGGCGTAGCCCCGGATTGAGCCTTCCGGGAAGCCCATCGTCCTGTAGTTGAAGCGCGGGTGCGTCCGCGTCGGGGACTCGTGGCCGGGCGGTGGATCGCCACCGCCGCCGATCACGCGGTCGCCTACTTTCCACACCGTGACGGCCGATCCCACCTCAACAATGTCCCCGGCAAACTCGTGCCCGAGCACCGTTCCGGGCGGGGCCACGTCGTACAGGAAGGCGTGGACGTCCGTACCGCAGATAGCGCAAAAGTGGACCCTAACAAGCACCTGCTCGGGTCCCGTCGTAGGCGTCGGAATCTCCTCGATCTCGAAGCGTTGTTTGCCCTTGTAGACGGCTGCTCTCATTCGATTGCCTCCCCGGCTCAATGATTCGGTAGCCCAGATGCGCGAGTCGGCAGGATACACCGCCGGCATATGGACGAATGCAAGGGCGGAGGTTTGAAGCCACGTCTGATGAGCCTGGCCGTTTGAAAGCTGGGAGATCCTTGGCTTCCGACTCAGGATGACCTGGGCGGTGCAAGTCGTTAGTGACCCTGCACTGGGCGAGACACCGGGGACTAGGGAGCCATCTTCTGCATGGGGCAGGTCACCGCACTCGCCGTGGCGTTAGGGAACCCTGTTACTCAGGCTAAACAAACGTTAATAAAGTGCATCACGTAAATTGATGGGCGTGGATCGAAATGGGTAAAGAATGGGCGTTCTGATACCCGTGCATCAACGACCTCAACGCTAGAGATGGCCCCAGAACAGGGTAAACAGGAAAACAGTGGTATCCGGTAGGGATCAACTGCAACAGAGCGGCTTCTCCCATATGCGAGAGTTCCCTATCGAGGTGGCGGTACGTTCCCCGCAATACGCAGACCAAACAGATGCCGTTTTCGGAAACTTCAATCTATGTACAGTTCCACGAGTTCCGTATGCCGACGTCTGACGGCTTCCGGTGTCATATCTTCACGACCGAGCTCCAGGAGACCCGGCGACCATTCTTCCACGGCGGGGAATGTCTGGACTAGGAAATGCGTGGTCCAGAGGGGTAGTAATTCAAGACTTCGTCCCGATTCCCGGGCGTACTCACGGACAAGCTCGTCTGCGCCCAGATCCCAGCCCTGAAGTCTGAGGTCCATCGAGATATAAGCGAGGTCCCATATCGGATCGCCCAGGCTCGCACCCTCCCAGTCGATAACCGCTTTCAGTTTCTGTCCTGTCCAGAGAATGTTCCCGAGCCAGAGATCGTTATGAAGAATGGCCGTATCCCCGATCGGGGCATCAGTAAATGCGTCGACTCCAGCGCGCCAGATTCGATCGGCATCCACTAATGTCGAAAAACTCTGTGCGGCGGTTACGGATGAATATTTACGATGGATCGCCGCTCGATTGTCCTCCAGCAAAGCCGACACATCGGGGTTAATCGGAAGGGCGTGCAGGCTGACGAGGAACCCGGCCATCTGATGCGCCCAATCCGCCTCGTCTTCGGGCCTCGTGATTGGCTCGCCGTCGATGTACTCAAGTACGAGGGCCGGTTCCTGGAATGTGTTCCGGGAATCGACCCAGACCGGCTCAGACACCGGTAAACCGGCTGTAATGAGGAGCCGAAGTATTGCTACTTCCCTGACGGCGTGTTCCCGTCCTTTTGATGCTATCCATTCGCCGTAGCGTCTCAGGATAACTTTTCTCTGTCGCCCGGAGTCGTCTGTAATCCTCAGCAACTCCATCGTCGCATCGATCCCTCCGTCCAGCCGGCCCAACAACTCCACGCCACCCTTGACGTTTAACTCAACGGCAAGAGCAATTAGCTGATCTTGAGTCGGTTTCGGGGTTCGAACTGACAAACTGATGTTCCTTGCGGAGACCGTCAAATGAGGTCTGGGCTACATGGCGCACTAATCGACACCGTGCTTCCGCATCAACGCCGCGACCGCCGCCGCGAGCTGGTCGCCTGAAACGTCCAGCTGATCTGCGACTTTCGCGCGATCAGCGGCGCTGCGGTTCTGGTTGAGCTTGAACTTGGCCTCTATCGACGTGACCTTCATCTGGACGCCGACGATGCCAGCAATGCGCCCCGTCTGATATTCCCGATCGGTCGGGTTGGGGTGGCCCAACGCCTTCGTCTCGTGCCGCTTGGTTAGCTCATCGACGTGCGCCGAGAGCCATTCCGAAGCCTCTATGGCCCGCACCGGTCCCCTCATGTGAACGATGGCAAAGTTCCAGGTGGGCGCGGCAGGACCTTCCTGATACCAGTCGGGCGAGACGTAAGCGTCCGGTCCCTGGAAGATCGCTAGGGACTCCGACTCCCCATCGAGCACTTCCCAGTGATCGTTCTCGCGAGACACGTGCCCGGTGATGATTCCGCCATCACCGGAGCGCGCGTACATGAGCGGCAGATGCGTCACTTTTAGACGGTCGGGCGAGGCCGTAATCAACGTCCCAAGAGCGTTCTCCCGAACAATGTGCTCTATCGCCTCCGGGTCTTCCATGTTGAAGTATTCAGGGATGTACATGCTTTGCTTTTGAGCCTTTGTGGGAAAACCGCAGGTTGTGCGTCAGTGCCCGGCACACGGTATCTGATCCCCTTCCCCTGCGCCGTGTTCTCGCCCTTTGTCGGTCTGATCTTGCCCACTTGTCATCCTGAACTCGATTCAGTATCCGCCGCTATTTCGATCAAACGAGTAATCGAGCATCGGAGCGGCCCCCAATCGTACTTCCCTTTATCCTAGATCTCCTACTACTCCGATCTAGCGACCCGTCGCGAACTCCCGTGGTTTAACCTCTTTTGCACTGCCTTTAATACAACTCGATTCACCTAACCGGAGAACGCATGGTCAAGCTCGCCGCCAATCTTTCGATGATGTTTACCGAAGTCGAAATGCTCGACCGATTCGACGCCGCCGCGAATACGGGGTTCAAAGGGGTCGAGTACCTGTTTCCGTACGACTTCCCGGCGGAGCAGATCAAGGAACGGCTCGAAAAGAACGGGCTGAAGCAGGTGCTGTTTGACCTTCCGGCGGGCGACTGGGATGGCGGCGATCGGGGGTTGGCCGCGTTGCCTGATCGCGTAGAGGAGTTTCGGGATGGCGTCGGGATGGCGATCGAGTACGCTAAGACGCTCGATTGCGGGCAACTGACCTGCCTGGCCGGGATCCCACCTGCCGGGACCGACCCCGAGGTCGCAACGCAAACGCTGATTGACAACATGGCGTTCGCGGCGCCGCTGGTCGCAGATGCCGGGGCGAAGCTGCTGCTTGAGCCGATCAACCCCCGGGACATCCCTGGTTACTTTATCACGACGAGTTCGCAGGGGATTTCGGTACTGGACGCGGTCGGCCATGAGAACGCTTGGCTGCAGTACGACATTTATCACATGCAGATCATGGAGGGCGACCTGGCCCCGACGATCGAGCGGCTCAAAAACCGCATCCCACACTTCCAGCTCGCCGATAACCCGGGACGCAACGAGCCCGGCACCGGGGAGATCAACTACCCCTACCTGTTCTCTTTTATAGACGGCCTTGGATACAAAGGATGGATCGGCTGCGAGTACAAACCGGCCGGGGTCACGGAGGACGGGCTTGGATGGGCGGCGGCGTACCTTGGTTAGACGCGGTGTTTGAGGTTCCGGGATATGGGCGGGCGCTTGCCCCGCCCTCGGGCGCCCCTACATTCACCCGGGCAGCATCCGTAAGGCGAACGCCGGCGCCCTGAGGCTCTCGAAGGGCCGGCTCGGCTTCACTCCTACGCACTCCCCACTAAGGTTGTCGGTCCGGCGGGGGGAGACATAAACTTCGTGTCACATCACCACTCTGGCCGGTGTTCCATGCATCCGTTTCGTGCGGATGTGACGCCGTCTGGTTGCATCATTAGAACATCCGTGCTAGCGTCACTTCTGCTACTGGAATTGGACACAGCATGCAAGCGTTCAACCAGTGGCCAATATTGCTAACTCACGCCGACAGGTCTGCCAAAAGAAGAGGCAAGAGATATGTCCCCCCTTCGCAACGCCAAAGCCGCCCGCGCCGAAAAACCCGTCAATACCAACGGGAACCGCTCCGAGCGGGAGAAGGCGCTGGAGTTGGCGCTGGCGCAGATCGACAAGGCGTTCGGTCGCGGCGCCATCATGAAGCTGAGCGATCGGGGAGGCCAGGACGTTGACGCCATTCCCACGGGTTCGATCGCCTTGGACATGGCGCTCGGCATAGGCGGGCTGCCCCGCGGCCGGGTTGTGGAGATCTTCGGCGCCGAGTCCGCCGGCAAGACGACCCTAGCATCACACGTGATCGCAGAGGCTCAGCGCATCGGCGGCACTGCCGCTTACATCGACGCCGAGCACGCAATGGACCCCGCTTACTCCACGTTGCTCGGTGTCGATATCGACACGCTGCTCGTCTCTCAGCCCGACTCGGCCGAGCAGGCGCTTGAGATCACTGATTACCTGGTGCGTTCCGGCGCGCTGGACGTGATCGTGATCGACTCGGTCGCGGCGCTGGTTCCGATGGCGGAGCAGGAAGGTGAGATGGGCGACACGCACATCGGCCTCCAGGCCCGCCTCATGTCGCAGGCGCTCCGTAAGCTGACCGGTTCCGTGGCGCGCACCAGCACCACACTGATCTTCATCAACCAGTTGCGTGAGAAGGTCGGCGTGGTCTTCGGAAACCCGGAGGTCACCCCCGGAGGTCGGGCGCTCAAGTTCTACTCATCCGTCCGCATCGACCTCCGCCGCATGGAGGCGATCAAGAGCGGGACCGAGATCATCGGCAACCGCGTTCGCGCCCGCGTTGTGAAGAACAAGGTGGCTGCGCCGTTCCGGGTCGCCGAGCTCGAGTTTCTGTTCAAGGAAGGCATCAGCAAGGAGGGCGCGCTGCTCGACCTTGGTGTAGAGCACGGCATCCTTAGGAAGAGCGGTTCGTTCTTCTCCTACGGCGACACTCGCCTAGGTCAGGGACGTGAAACCTCCCGGACCTTCTTGAAGCGCGAGGCCGCCATCAGGGACGAGATTGATGCCGCTATCCGCGCTGCGGTGGTGGCCAAGAACTCGCCGCCGGACCCGGCGCTGGTAACGGCCAAATCCGATGCGTCTGAGGAATCAGAAGACTCTGAATAACCTCGGATAACCGAACCCTCTCGCTCCAGAATCCGGCCCTTACAGGGGGCGGATTTGTGGTTAACGGCCACTTCCGACGAACGGGCCTTCAATCGTCCTGCGATAAACTCTTCTTAACACGGTCGCCGCCGCATACACCAGCGAGACGGCCAACGAGGAGAACGCGCGGGATGTTTCTGTCGATATTGATCATCGCGATTGCCGTGATTGGCAGCGCTCTGATCAGCGCGTCTGAAGCAGCAATCATCTCGGTCAATCGGTACCGGGTCCGCCACCGCGCTGAAGGGGGAGACGCCTCTTCCGCTGCGATCGTCAAAATTACCGACGAATACAACAAGTTCTTCGGAACGATCCTGCTCATCGGAAACGCGCTGAACATCGTCATTACGGCCGTCGGCACGGCGCTCGTGATCAGGCTGTGGGGCAATTCGGCGGGCGTGGTCGCAATCGCCACACTTGGCGCCACCGTCGTCGTCGTGGTCGCGGCGGAACTCACGCCGAAATCGGTCGCCATCGTGGGAGCGGAACGCTGGTCCCACATCGTCTCGCGCCCGGTCCTTACGCTCATGCGCTTCACCGGGCCGATGGTCTGGATTTTCACACTGGTGCCGCGGGTAATAACGCACGTCCTCGGCGGCAAAGAAGCGTTGACAACCCCGACTATCACTGAGGGCGAACTCCGCATGCTGATCGACGTCGGCGAAGCGGAGGGGACGGTGGAGGAGAGCCAGGGGGAGATGCTGGAGAACATTTTCAGGTTTGGAGAGTCCGAGGTCCGGGACGTCATGACCCCTCGGAACGAGATCGAGTGGATAGAAGTCGGCACCAGCTTCAAGGGGTTCATGGAGATCTACGCCGCGAATCCACACACTAGGTTCCCGGTGTTCGACGAAGACCATGACGATGTCGTCGGTATCCTGTCCGTGAAAGACGTGCTCCAGTCCATCGCCGATGGTAACCTCGAGGATAAGGACCCGGTCACCGGACTCATGCGGACGACCCTGTTCGTTCCGGAAACCAAAAAGCAGGACGAGCTGTTCCAGGACATGCAGGAAACGGGTCACAAGATCTCGCTCGTGGTCGATGAGTTTGGCGGAATTGCCGGGCTCGTCACGCTGACGAAGATCGTGGAGCAAGCGATCGGCGCCACGGGCGAGGAGGGTCTCAAACCGGACGACCGCTTCATCACGCTCGACGCCAACACGTTTGAACTGGATGCGGCGTTGTCCATCGAGGACGCGAACGACCGGCTCGAACTCGAGATACCGGACGGCGATTATCAGACGATCGCCGGCTTCCTGCTGGACCGGCTGCAGCGGTTACCAAAAACGGGCGACCGGGTGCGCACCGGCCCGGTCCGGTTCCAAGTGATACGTATGGACGGCAACAAGATCATGCGCGTCCGGGCAAGGCGCCTGTACACGACGCAGGAGGTCACGCACGTCCTGTGACTCCCGTAGCACCCAGAACGTCCAAGACTGGGTCCGAACACGTTCTATCGGTGAGACAGACCATTTATGCGGCCTTGCAAGAGGCCGGTGTCGATCCGCGGCGATCCATACTGGTCGCGGTATCCGGCGGCGCCGACTCGATGACCGCGCTAGACGCGTTGCAGGCGATCGGTGAGGACGACGGCCCGAGGGTCGTCATATGCCATTTCAATCACCGGATGCGGGGTGAGGACGCGGACGCGGACGAAGAGTACGTTCGGACTGCTGCTGAATCACGCGGGCTGGCATACCTAGGCGACGGGGCCGACGTCGCCTCCTACGCGAAAGACAATCGACTTTCCATGGAGGACGCGGCAAGGCGACTGCGATACGGTTTCCTCGGGCGCGCCGCTGAACAGGAAAGCGCTCAGGCGGCCATCACCGGGCACACGCTAGACGATCAGGCAGAAACGGTGTTGCTGCACATCGTGCGTGGCTCAGGGCTCACCGGCGTTCGCGGCATGCGCCTTATCTCGCGTACCCCCAGGCGCTGGGGCGGCGGCGCGCTGACCATCATCCGGCCACTTCTGCGGCTCCGTCGCGAAGACACCGAGCAGTACTGCAGCGAACTCGGCATCATCCCGCGCCTCGACGTCAGCAACGAGTCGACCACGTTCGCTCGGAACCGATTGCGCCTGAACGTGATGCCTGAGCTGGAGGCCATCAACCCGCGCGTCGCCGAGTCGATAATCAGGCTGTCCGACACGGCGGCCGAAGAGCTCGCAGCACTTCAAGAAGTGATCGATGAGTTATGGAAGCACGTACTCGACAACTCGGATTCCGATAGCCATACCGTAACGCTGGACCGCGCGCTCCTTAAGATCGCCCGTCCGGCGCTCAGGCGATCACTTTTGCGCAGGGCGTTTGTGGAGGCGTCGGGTACCGAGACGGACCTCCAACGGTCGCACATCACGGAGATGGACCGGCTGGCCGAGGCCGGGGCCGGACGCTCGATCGACCTGCCGCACAGGATTCGATTCGAGACCCGATCCCACACTGTTATGTTCGCACCGGCTGGAAGGGAAGACGCGCCATACCCGGGTCCGATCGAGCCCATCATCATGTCGGTCCCGGGACGTTTTGACTTCCCGGGCGGTGAGACGGTGGAGGCCAAACTGGTCGACAGGCCGGGCGATCTGGATGCCGGCTCGGATATGCTTCAGTACGCAGACGCGGACGCCATCGAGGAGACGGTGACCCTGCGCAACCGGGTCGATGGCGACCGATTTCAACCGCTCGGGATGGACACGGAGACGCGCCTGAAGGATCTCTTCGTCAACTCCGGCGTGCCCAAGTCCTGGCGGGAGGGCGTTCCGATCATGGAGTGCGAGCGCGGGATCGCCTGGATCGCCGGGCTCCGTATCGCCGAGTGGGCGCGCGTAACGCCCGAAACCAAAAGGGTGCTCCGCATCAGCCTGGCGACGCCGGACCGGAAGTAAGCGGCGGGCTTAGAGGACGCGCGTCAGGCGCGGGTTGAGCGTTATCCCGGGGACGAAGCCTCGGAGGGCCACTGGCCGGCCCTCAAGCTCCTTGATCTCCGCCCGGAACTTGATCGGTTGCGCCGCTCCGATGTGGTACCCGACGCCGAACGCCGCCACCGGGGCGCTCTCTTCAGTGAACTCCCGAATCTGCTCAGGGTTCAGGTCGCCGCTGACGAAGATGTCCACGTGGTTGTAGCCGGCCTGGTCCAGCCGCGCCCTGAGTTCGTGGACAAGGTCCGGCGTCACGCCGCCGCGTGCAGCCGCGGTCTCCAGCCGAACGCCACGCAGCCGATCCCGCAGCATGCGCGACACCTCAACCGCCTCAATAGCCTCGTCACCGATCGTCCCGACGATCGCCACACGCGGCACTTCAGGCGGCATGTTGCGGTCGAACGCCTCTACGGCGGATCGGGTGTCGCCCATCACGATCACAAGCGCCGCCGCCATCGTGCCGGACGCCGTCACGCCGGCGAGGCGTGCACCGAGCACGGAAGAACAGGAGCTTGCACCGCCGGTCACGGCCGAGTAGTCCATCGCGCCCACAACGCTGGGGTGGGCGTGGTGCGCGCCAAGAGAAACCACCGGCGCTCCATCGGCGGCGTCGACGCATTCTCGCGCCGCCGTCGCCCAGCCTGCGCCAGATGAGAGGGTTCCGTTAATCGCCGTCTCGTAAAGGCCGAAAGATGCATACGGCCCGCGAACACGGAGCACCACCTCGTTCTCGTCAAAACTGCTGGCCTCGTCCAGCGCCCAGACTTCTCGACCAGTCTCCGGCAGGTTCCGATTGAGCAGGGTTTTGACGTCGTTAACACCGGCCAACACGCCCGGTTTCTCGGGCGAGAACTCCATCACGACCTCGGGATTGACCGACTCGTTACGGAGAATCTCCCGGGCGCGATGCAGTTCGATGTCGGCCGTATGGCCGAGCACCAGCGCTCGGGATATCTCAGGATCGCGATTAGTCATCGGCGCCTGTGCGGCTCATCTGAAGGTGGCGACACGAAGGTGTCGGGGGCTGCGCATAGAGGGCAAGTCGTTCCGGCGCGACCCCATGAAAGGCTGCGTCACTCTATCGACGCCTGCACGCGGGGGTCAAGGTACGCACGGCGGTCATCGGGCCGACTCATCGCCGGACCGCCTTCGGCACGCCGCCGAAGCGGAGGCGTAGCAGCCCTTTAACGTCTTCGGTAACCGTCGCGGTCACATTCACACGGGTATCCGGGTCATCTTCCCAGTGGACCGGGTGAGATTTGATCTTGTACCCAGACCTGGCGGCGATGATCAGCAACTCCGTATCGAAGAACCAGTTGTTGTTCACCACAAGCGGGATACATACCTCGGCCGCCTCACGTGTGATCCCCTTGAAACCGCACTGTGCGTCTTTGAACGGCGAGAAAAACATGACCCGGTGCATCAGGTTGTACACCCGTGAGGTGATCTCGCGCTGGAGCTTCCGCCCTACGACTTCAGATCCTTTCATCAGTCGGGACCCGGTGGCGACCTGGTACTCGCCAGATTCCAGGGCCTCTACCAGCGGCAAGAGAGCATCAAGCCGGGTCGATAGATCGACGTCCATGTAGAAGCGTAAATCGGCGTCACTTTCAAGCCAGGCCTTCTTGAGCGCGCGACCGCGGCCGCGCTGGTCGAGCCGGATGGTTCGGATCGGAAAGCCCTGTTCGACGAGCTCCACCGCCACTTCCTGGGTGCGGTCCGTCGAGCCGTTGTCGGCGACCGTGATCTGCCAGTCCCGGCCCGGGTGTTCGTTTATGAACTCCGTCAGCGTTCTGACGCAGTGCGGGAGCGCGACCTCTTCGTTGAGGACCGGGATGACTATGTCTACGCTTGCGGCCACGATTAGTGCAGGAAGTGCCGATTGCCGGTCATGATGACCGCCATGCCGAGCCGGTTCGCGGCTTCGATCACTTCATCGTCACGGATCGAACCCGCGGGCGAAATCGCCGCCAACACCCCGGCCTCCGCCGCCAGCTCCAGCGTGTCCGGGAAGGGGAAGAAGGCGTCCGATGACAACACAGAACCCAGCGCGGCGTCTCCGGCCGCCCGGATGGCAAGAAACGCGCTGTTCACGCGGTTCGGCTGGCCCGCGCCCATGCCGACGATGGCACGGTCTTTCACAAGCACGATGGCATTCGATTTGATCAGCCGCCCGGCGTGCCAGGCAAACGCTAGGTCAGCGCGTTCCTCTTCGGTCGGCTGTCGCGTTGTGACCACGTTCCATGACTTCAGATCGTCGTCCGCCCGGTCCGCCACCTGGACCAGCAGGCCGCCAGACACAGTGTGGAGGGCGACGCCGTGGTCGGCCACCGGGGCCACCTTCAGCAGGCGCAGGTTCTTTGATTTGCGTTTGAGAATTTTGAGCGCTTCCGGGTCGTAATCCGGCGCGGCGACGACCTCGTAAAACACGGGCCGCATCGCTTCCGCGGTTTCGGCGGTTACGGTGCTGTTGAAGCCGACGATGCCGCCGTAGGCCGATACGCTGTCCCCGGCGAAGGCCCTACGGTAGGCCTCGGTTTGGTCCTCGTGCATCGCCAACCCGCATGTGTTGGCGTGCTTGACGACCGATACCGCCGTGGACGGAAGCATCACCACCGATGTCCAAGCAGCATCGGCATCCAGGTAGTTGATGTACGACATCGCCCGTCCGTGCAGCAAGTCGGCAGACGCGATGCCGCCGCCGTCCGCGCGATCGGCGGAGTACAGGGCCCCAGGCTGGTGCGGATTCTCTCCGTAACGGAGGACACCGTCAAGCTTGAACCCCACCGTGAGTTCATCCGGGAAAAGACCGGCTGGCGCATCTTCTGCCAGCGTGTCCCGCAGGTATCCGGCGACCGCGGTGTCGTACAGGGCAACATGCTGGAAGGCCTTTGCCGCGAGGCGGCGACGCTCTTCCGCTGATACACCGCCGTTTGCCAGCATTGCACCGACCCGCTCGTAATCAGCCGGGTCCACAACGATCACGACGTCCGGGTGGTTCTTGGCGGCGGCGCGGACCATGGTCGGGCCGCCGATATCGATGTTCTCGAGCGCGTCCTCAAGGGTCACACCGGGTTTTGAGATGGTCTCCCGGAACGGATACAGGTTGCCGACGACGATGTCGACCTGCTGGATTTCGTGTTCCTTGAGCTGCGCCACGTGGTCCGGGTTGGAGCGCCTCGCAAGCAGACCGCCGTGGATCATCGGGTGCAGCGTCTTGACACGGCCGTCCAGGATCTCGGGAGAACCGGTGACGTCGGCGACCTGCTTGACCGGCAGGCCTGCGCCGGCGAGTTCGGCATGGGTGCCTCCGGTCGATACGAGGTCGTACCCGGAGGCCTGGATGACTCGGGCGAATTCCACGAGTCCCGTTTTGTCGTAAACGCTCAGTAAGGCGAAGGCCAAATCAACGGTTCCTTTTGTGGTTGGTTGTACCCGAATCCGGCGGCCTGCCGACATCCGGACGGTTCGCTGTCGCCGGAATCCCGGCGGTTTTTCAAATAAGAACTACGCGCTCGGCGCCGGGATCGCGCTCAACGACCCGCCCGACGATCCACGAGTCCGTCACCAGTTCCATGATCTCATCGGCCCGATCTGCTGACGCCAGCAGGACCATGCCGAGTCCCATGTTGAAGACCCGGAACATCTCGTCTCGGTCCACCGCCCCCTGCTTCTGGATAAGCCGGAACAGCGGCGGGACTTCCCAGCTTGTAAGATCGATATCCGCTCCCATGCCGTCCGGAAGCGACCTCGGGATGTTCTCGAACACGCCGCCGCCGGTGATGTGCGCCATACCGCGGATCATGCCAAGCACCGGCGTGACTGGATCGAGATAGCTCCGGTGCGGCTCGAGTAATGCGTCCCCAAGGGAGCGTCCGAGGTCCGGCGACCACTCGGTCTCTTCAAGCACCTCTGGATGGTTGTCGATATCGAACACACGTCGGATCAGCGAGTAGCCGTTGGTGTGAGGGCTGTTGGACGGTATGCCGATCAGCACGTCGCCCAGTTCCGCAGCTTCGCCGCCGAGCAGATCGGAGCGATCTACATATCCGGCGATAACCCCGACGACATCCATGTCATCGCCGGCGTACAGCCCGGGCATGACGGCGGTTTCACCACCCAGGAGCACGCATCCGGCGGCCTTACATGCCTCGGCCATGCCTTCAACGATCTCGACTGCGTCGTCACGTTCTGCATGCCCGAGCCCAATGTAGTCTAGGAAGAAGGCCGGTTTCGCGCCCGTGGTCAGGAGGTCGTTCACGCAGTGGTTGACCAGGTCCATCCCCAGGCCACGGAAGTTCTTGGCGGTCTGGCCGACGGCGATTTTCGTCCCCACTCCATCGGCGCTTGCGGCCATGAGCAGGTCGTCGTCCGGTGATCGCTCGTAAACCCCGGCGAAAAAGCCCGGGCGTCCGATTACGCGGCCTCCGAATGTGATACCGGCGACCGTTTTGATCCGATCTTTGAGAGCGCTGGCGGCGTCAAGATCGACCCCTGCTGCCCTGTAGGTATTGGGGTAAGTGTTGGGGGAGGTGTTGGCGGTCATGGGGGTGCGGCCACTACCTTTGGGGTTTCGGGTGAGTCCCGGATCATATCCGGGTGACTGGGCATTTCCGGGGGTTCCAAACAAGTGTATGGACGCCGGGAAAGATAGGGGGATTAGCTTATTACGCCCCAGCTTTGTGCGAAAGCCATTTAACCGGGGACTTCGCAACACGAGAGCGCATTGTCAATAACGCGGCGGGAGAGTGCCTGAAGCCCTTGACCGAACACCCGGAATTCCCTCGTTAGATCCAAAGAGTTGCGGGTGGTTCCGTGCGGGCAGGCCTAGTCGTTGGACGCGGCGCCTCTTCGAACTCCATCTTATTCATCTCTAGTTGGACGGGGATGGGGTACTTGCCGGTGAAACACCCACTGCAGAAGGTTCCGGCTTCAGCCTGGACGGCGTTTCTCAGTCCATCAACGCTCAGATAACCGAGCGAGTCTGCGCCTATCAAGTCCCTGATCTCGTCAACCGTCTTGCGTGCTGCGATCAACTCGTCGATCGACGCCATATCGACGCCGAAGTGGCAGGTGGAGATGATCGGCGGCGAGGCGATACGGACGTGGATCTCGGCGGCACCGGCGTTGCGGAGCAGTTTCACCACGCGTGACTTGGTCGTGCCCCTGACGATGCTGTCCTCGACCACAACGAGACGCTTCCCCCTGATCACCTCTGGAAGCGCATTGAACTTCATCCCGACGCCGATGTCTCGCATGCGCTGGCTCGGTTGAATAAACGTTCGTCCGACGTAGCGGTTCCTCACGAGGCCTTCGCCGTAAGGAACACCGATCTCGTTGGCGTAGCCGACGGCGTGGGGAATGGCCGAGTCCGGTACCCCAATCACCATGTCGGCCTCCACCGGGTGCTCCCTCGCCAGCCGGGCGCCCATCTCGGCCCGTGTCGCCTGGTTCAGGTTTCCGTTGAGAATACTGTCCGGACGGGCGAAGTAGATGTGCTCAAAGATGCACATGGCGTGCGCGTCGCGTGCGCTGGACCACATGAACGAACCGACACCGTTCTCGTCAATAACGACCGTCTCACCGGGCTCAATCTCTCGTATGAATTCGCCGCCGACGTGGTCGATCGCGCAGCTTTCGGAGGCCAGAATGTAGCCGTCGCCGAACTTGCCGATGCAGAGCGGGCGAATGCCGAGCGGATCACGGACCCCGATGAGCTGGTCCTTCGTCATGATGGTAAGCGAATAAGCGCCCTTCAAGCGTCTCATGCAGTACGCCGAGCGCTCTTCCCAGGTGGTCCCGGGCGCTTTGGCGTACATCTCTGCGATGACCTCTGTATCGGAGGTGCCGGTGAAGGTGGCGCCCCACTCCTCCATCTCCGTGCGGAGCGGGCCGGCATTGATCACGTTGCCGTTGTGCCCGAGCGCGATGGTGAGCCCGTTTTCGCCGTAGGCAATGATGGGCTGGGCGTTGGAGCGTTTGGGCGCGCCGGTGGTGGAATAACGTGTATGGCCGATGGCGATGTGGCCGGTCAGGCGGTCAAGGTCTTCTCCCCTGAACGCCTGTGCGACGAGTCCCATAGCCGTGTGGAGCACCATGTTCCGGCCGTCGGCCGTGGCGATGCCCGCCGACTCCTGGCCGCGATGCTGCAGGGCGAAGAGTCCAAAATAAGCGACATTGGCGACGTCGTCGCCCGGCGCGTACACGCCGACGACACCACAGGCTTCACGGGGCCTGTCGCTATCAAGCCAGTTGGGCCGAGAGGTTTGCGGCAATTGACCTTGCGGTGCGCTGCTCCCGTGGCGCCGCCGCACTTGCGGGGGGCCGGGATTCACGTCGCTGAGAGCAACCCTATGGTACCCCCGGCGAGGTTTCATCCGATAGTCCCGTTTTCGTAAAGTTCGGATGGTGGATTGACCCGGGCCAACGGCGAACACGACAGGAAACTCCCCACCAATTTCATGAGCCGGGGTTGGTTGCCGATCCCTTTTCCCGGATCTTTTGCCCGGCTTATCTGGGTGGCGGCTCGAGCCAGATCAGGAACTCCGCGTTCCCGGCGTCACCCAGGATCGGTGACCGGATCAGTCCACGGATACGAATCCTGTGCTCCGTTGACCAGGCCACGAAACGCCCGATGAGGAGGGCCCTGAGCCCCGGGTCACGGATCACGCCACCCTTCGGCACTTCTTCACGCCGCGCCTCAAACTGCGGCTTGAACAGCACGATCGCCCTACCGCCGGCGCGCAGATGCACGAATACCGGCGGCAGCACGACCTCAAGCGATATGAACGACACGTCAGCCACGATGAGATCGACCGGGCCCGGGAGCTGGATCGACTCACGTGCGTTGACGCCTTCCATCGAAACGACCCGGTCGTCGGCAATAAGACGTGAGTGCAACTGCGCACGTCCGGCGTCCACCGCGTATACTCGGGCGGCCCCGTTCTGGAGGAGGCAGTCGGTGAAACCACCGGTCGATGATCCAACGTCCAGCACGATGATGCCCGTAGGATCGACGCCAAACCGATCCAAAGCATGCGCTAGTTTTTCTCCCCCGCGCGACACAAAACGCGGACGAGGCCGCAGCACAACCTCTTGGTCGTCCCTGATCTGCTGTCCGGCCGTGAGGCGCCCGTGAGTCCCGGGCATGGACACATCCCCCGCCATCACAAGCGCCCTCGCCTCTTCAACGCTGGCCACAAGACCCCTATCGACCATCAGCCGGTCGAGGCGTAACCGCCTTCGCGGGCTCATGGCGTCACCCGGGCCCGGTGGAGACGGCTGCCTTGGCTCCCGGTTCCCGCCGGAGGCATACCCCGCGGGAATCTGTGCCCCGTTTCCGTATGTGTGGCGGAGACGCCGTCCGGTATCATCCGCTCGATGGCAAGTACCCCTGCAACAGAACGCCGCTCCGGCTCGCCAGCGGCCATCCTGTACGGACTTATACGGTCGATGCGGCCGAAACAGGCCCCTAAAAACGGTCTGGTTCTCATCGCTCTGTTTTTTACGGTCAACAAATGGTGGGACCTCGACCAGGTCGAAAGCATGGCCCACCTTGTGGCGACGAGCTCGGCGGCGACGCTGATCTTCATCATCGTGAGCGGCGTCGTCTATATCGTCAACGACCTGTTCGACGCCGAGCGTGACCGCGCGCATCCAAAGAAACGCTTCCGGCCAATAGCCTCCGGCATCGTACCAACGGGCGCGGCGTGGGCGGCGGCGGTGCTACTGCTGATCGGCGCGGTAGCGGGCGCGTTCGTGGTCAGTTTGTCGTTCGGGCTGATCGTCCTGGGGTACTTCGGGCTATCGCAGGGCTACAACCTCGTGTTGAAAAGCACCGTCATCCTTGACGTGGGAACGCTCGCCACCGGTTTTGTACTGCGGGCTGCGGCTGGCTCAGAGGCGATCGACGGCTTCAAGTTTGGAAGCGGGGTCGATCAGTTCGAGCTTGAGCTGACTATCTCTCCCTGGCTCTACGTCTGTACCGCCTCCGGTGCATTGCTGATCTCGTTGATGAAACGCCGGGCCGAGCTTGTGACCGCCGGATCTAACGCCGCCGCCCAACGGCCGATCCTGGGCGAATACAGCGTCGAGCTCATCGATCGGTTCGTGGCGGTAGTCGCGCCGACCACCCTCATGGCATACACCCTGTACACCTTTAGTGGCAGCTTCCTCACGGACGTCAATCTGCCCGACAACAACTCGATGATGTTGACCATCCCGTTCGTGGCGTACGGACTTTTCCGCTATCTCTACCTTGGATACCGGAAGGGAATGGGCGAATCGCCGGAGGAGTTGCTGATCCGGGACCCGGCGCTCCTGGTGACCATCGTCGGGTGGCTGGCGACCGCCGCACTTGTCCTCGCGCTCAACTGACGCCCTTAACTATCGCGCGGGCAACGGGTACGCTTCTCATCCGAGCCGGTCAACAACGCGCTCTCTTTGTACGGGCCGATTGGCAGCAACGAACTCGCTCGTTTCCTGAGGTTCTCGAAGGACGGACGTGGGCGGATAGTCATTCACCCCTACAGTGGTGTGACGCCCAAATACTGAAGGAATGTGAATGCCCCCCGGACGTGAGGATTTTTGGAACATCGGGTACCCGTTGCCCGCGATCCTCGTTTACCTGGCCGCTCCCATAATCCTTGCCGCCGTGATCTACAGCATCCGCCGCCGGTCGCTGATGTGGCGTCTCGGCAGGCCCGTAGAGGGTTTCGGGCCGATGGGGCCGCGTATCCGCGAGTTCATCGGGCTCGGCGTCGTCGATCTGCTGGCCCACCGGAAGTTCGTGAAGCGTGAGGTTTACCCGGGGATCATGCACTTCTCCATCTTCTGGGGCTTCATGATCCTGCTCGTTGCGACCACGGTCGCGGCGGTCGAGTTCAACGTCGAGAAGTACATGCACCGGGAGTTCCCGACGATTGAATACCGAGTCGCCCTTGGATTTACGTGGGATGTCCTCGGCGGGGCGCTGGCGATGGTCGGCCTGGGCATGGCGGCGTTCCGGCGTTACGTCCTGCGACCCAGCCGCCTCCACTCTTTCTCCGACAACGGCGTCGTTCTCGGTTATCTTGCGCTGCTCTTGCTTACAGGCTTCCTGATAGAGGGCGCCCGGATTGGCGCAACGGAACTCAACCAGGCCGACGTCCGGTTCTACGACCCCGGTGTCGCCGGCTGGTCGCCCATCGGCTGGGCCTTCGCCAAAGGCCTCGACGGGATCGCCATCACCACCTCCGAGATGAGGGACCTCCAGGAGATCATGTGGTGGACCCATGCCGGGATCTTTACCGCCGGGTTCGTGTATATCGCCATCGGCTACAAGCACCTGTCGCACATCATGACGAGTCCGGCCAACATCTTCCTCCGGCCCAAAAAGGCGCGGGGGGCGCTCAAACCGATGGGCGATTTCGAGACGCTGGAGACGTTTGGGGCGAAAGACATCACGGACTTCACGTGGTGGCAGAACCTGAACTTTGACGCCTGCACCAACTGCGGGCGATGCGAAGAGCAGTGCCCGGCATGGGCCTCGGAGAAACCGCTCTCCCCGCGTGGCGTAATGCAGGACATGAAAGCGTTCATGGCCGAGCGTGCGCCCGTATTGCTGGCGATGCCGGAGGGCGAAACTCCGCCGGCGCCGGAAGCAGCAATGGTCGGCGAGGTGATCACGGAGGACGTGCTGTGGTCCTGCACGTCCTGCGGCGCGTGCGTCGAGGCGTGCCCGGTCTTTATTAACCATATCGACACGATCGTGGACATGCGCCGCTACCTCGTGCTTGAGGAGTCACGCCTGCCGGAGACGGCGCAGGCGGCGCTCATGAGCCTTGAACAGCGCGGCCACCCGTGGCAGGGCACCACCCTGACCCGCACGAGCTGGCTGGAGGGACAGGTTGTCCCGACCATCGAGGAGAACCCGGACGCCGATGTCCTGCTCTGGGTCGGCTGCACCGGAGCGCTGGTGGAGCGCAACGTGCAGGTGACGCGGGCGGCGGCATCAATCCTGAAAAAAGCAGGCGTTAATTACGCCGTGCTCGGCAACTCGGAGACATGCACCGGCGATCCGGCCCGGCGCATGGGCAACGAGTACCTGTACGCCATGCTCGCCGAGCAAAACATCGAGACGCTCAAGGCGATCAACCCGAAGACGATCCTGACGACCTGCCCGCACTGCTTCAACACGATGAAGAACGAGTACCCGCAGTTCGGCGGCGTGTTCAATGTGCGGCACTACTCGGAGTACATGGCGGGGCTGATCGACGACGGCAAGCTGCGGGCGCTGGCGACGGTAAGCGCCGAGAAGACAACGTATCACGACTCCTGTTTCCTCGGGCGCCACAACGGGATTTACGACGCCCCTCGCCGTATTGCTGCCGCCATCCCTGGGCTGGAAGTGGTCGAGATGAGCCGCTGCAAAGAGCGGGGGTTCTGCTGTGGCGCCGGCGGCGGGCGAATGTGGATGGAGGAGGACGGCACCCGTATCAACCACATGCGCACCGATCAGTTTTTGGAGACTGACGGCGATTCCATATCGATGTCCTGCCCGTTCTGCCTGCAGATGATGGAGGAAGGGATCGGGTCCAAAGGGGTGGAAGATACGAAGAGCGCCAAGGATCTGCTGGAGATCATGGACGCCAGCCTTGAGGGTTCCGGGGCAAGTGCGGAAACCCAGGCCTCCAACCCTGTCGGATCGGCGGACTAAGTCTCCAATGCCGCGACGCGAATCAACCGCAAAACGCCGCTCTACAAGCACCAGCGCATTCGGCGCGAGCGGTCGTATTTCGCACGACGCGTCTGCGTATTACTCGCGCGCATTCCAGCCCGAAATCGACGCCCGTAACGTCGGCGAGACGGCGGCGGCGCCGGAGGAATCGCTGGACCGGATTTACGCCCACACGAGCGAGAACATGCACGAGTTGCCGGACGGCAGCGTTCACCTGATGGTCACCTCGCCGCCCTACAACGTCGGCAAGGAGTACGACGAAGACCTGACGATGGAGGATTACCGCGATCTGTTGCAGCGGGTGCTCGCCGAGACCTGGCGCGTGACCGCCCCGGGCGGCCGGGCCTGCGTCAACGTGGCAAACCTTGGCCGCAAGCCTTACATCCCGCTGCACGCGTACATTATCGCAGGCGCGTCCGAAATCGGCTTCCAGATGCGCGGCGAGATTATCTGGGACAAGGGCGCCGGGGTCGGGGCATCCACGGCTTGGGGAAGCTGGATGTCGGCCTCAAACCCGACGCTCCGGGACACCCATGAGTACATTCTCGTTTTCCAAAAACCGCATCCAAAGACCGGCTTCGGACGACGTGCCCCCGAAGGCGGCGAGAACACCATCGACAAAGAGGATTTCCTGGAGTCGACTAAGTCAGTCTGGCGCTTCAGCCCGCAGTCGGCAAAACGGGCGAACCACCCCGCCCCGTTCCCGGTGGAATTGCCGCGCAGGTTGATCCAGCTTTATACCTACACCGGGGACGTCGTTCTCGACCCATTCATCGGAACGGGTGCGACGGCGATGGCTGCGGCGGTGGCGGGTAGGCGCTACGTGGGATACGACACGTCCGCCGAGTACTGCGCTATCGCTGAGGATCGAATCGCTGAGGCGCTTTCAGGGGACTGATACGGCGATTCAGGCCGGAGACAGTGACCCGGGCGCCAACGCGTTACCCCACGACCGGCCCAACACACTCCCACACCGTCATTCCCACGCAGTGAGGAATCCGGAACACGCAGCTTTCGTCGTCACAAAAGTCGATAACGGAAACCGTGTCTGAATCCCGACTACTCGAGAATGAGGGAGTGGGCAGGTTTCCCCACATAAATACCCGAAACCGTGTAAACACGCGATGCGTTTAGCTATGGGGGATCGGTGGGAAACGCTAACGTCGCTACACGCCCTGTTCCCCCAGGGCTGCTCCTGGCGCCCCTGCCCACCCCCCACTCATGTGGACCGCAGGGGCGCTTTTATTGCTTATTGTCCGTCCCCTCCGCCGAGCCGAGGAAAGGGCGGGGCGTGGTCATTGTCTTCGGTGCTCGGTGTGTTAGTGAAGTTCCCTCGCCCTTCCGGGAATGGAAGGATCGGGTTGACTGGACGGGCGTTCAGGGCATCGTAGGGGCGTATGACAATACGCCCTCCCCCTCTCCCAAACGGATGAGGGTTGGGGTGAGGAGGACCGCGGACAGGCGATCGGTGCACCAGCGCGCTGCCGCACGCTCCGGCCCTTCGAGAGCCTCAAAGCGCTGGTGCGGAGTTGAGATACGCAGGTGCGGTGCTCAGGACACCCGAGTAGCCATGAGTGTGGCTCCGCCTTGAATCGGCGCAGATAGTGAGAGGAGCTTCTCCCTCATCCTGCACCTTCTCCCGTTGGGAGAAGGGTCGCCACGCATACGTGTCCTTCCATCTTAGGTCGTTTTCGATTCCCGACGGACACCACGGAGGTACGACGGCCTCTCGGCGCCTCCCCGGAAAACACAGAGATCCAGAACAAAACGGTGCTGGCATTCCTGCGATCCGCGGCGCGCGTCTTCGAATCTGAACTGGGCATCGACGTTCAACTGAGGGGCGAAGAGATGCGCCAAGACTCCGTAACGACAGAAGACATCTCAGTCTTTCTGCGTGTCAGCGGGCAGATCAAGGGCAGTATTTATTTCGGCATGGACCGGGCGGTGGCGCTTGAGCTTCTCACAATCGAACGGCGGCACCCGGCTTCCGGCATCGGCGCCAAATCCATAACGAACTGGAACAGGTTGGTCGGACGGATCGGCGGCCACGTTCAATGTGAATTCGCTGACGCGGGCTACAGCGTGGGTATCTCTTCGGCGTCGACAATCCGGCCGATTGGGATGAAGATAGCGCGTTTCAGTGCTTTCCATATCGTGGCGAACCTGGATATCGAAAAAGATCCCATCACAGCGCACATGAGCCTCCGACGGTCGACCTCAGAGGGCGTTCTCGCAGCCTGACCTGCGAGCCGGTCAATCCCGGCGAGGCCACTGCGTAGAACCGGGACGAGGCCGGGAACCGGTGTCTACTCACGTGGCCGCGCACTGTAATCGCCGTAAGGCGTGTCACGCCATGCCACCGCGGCCCGGAAACCGCCCTCTTTCATCGTGTCCTGCCAGGTGTACGAATGCTCCGTGAACTGGCCGGCGGCGTCGAGGTCCGTGCTTGAGCGGACGGACGAGTAGATGCCCATGTTCTCGTAGAAGCGGTTCATGTTGAGCTTGAGGATCGCCAAGTTGTCCGCCGTCATGTTTGCGATGCGATCCGCCAGCGCTATCGTCCTGTCCTCCAGCTCGTCCTCCGGCCAGGCGTAGTTGATCATCCCCATCTCTTCCGCTTCGGTCCCGGTCACCGGGTCGCCGGTGAGATAAAGCTCTTTGGCCTTGCGCATGCCGATCACAAGTGGCCAGATAACGCCGGTGCGGCTCGTTCCCATGCCGCGCAGGCCCGGGTGCCCCAGCTGCGCGTCTTCCGTGGCGACCACGAGATCGGCCATCATCGCAAGCTCACACCCGCCGGCAATGGCGAAACCGTGGACCTGGGCGATCGTCACCTTCGCCATGTTCCAGAAGTACATGTGGATATCGGTTATCTGTTGCATCGACGTCCGTATGCCCATCAGCATGCGGCGGTTCTTGCCGTCCACTACCTTGTGGCTGCGCACCTGGCCGTCTGATCCTTCGCCGCGCGGCGTGGTGATGTCGTAACCGGCGCAGAACGCCCTGCCCGAACCCCTGACGATGATGGCGCGCACGCCGTCGTCCGCCTCCAGCTCGTGCAGCACGTCCCAGAATTCGTAGAGCAACTCCTGCGACAGCGCGTTGAGCTTCTCCGGTCGGTTGAGCGTCACACGGGCGACACGCCCGTCGGTTCCAACACGATCGATCAAAAGGTTCTCGTATTTGTCTGACCCTGCATCATTCTCAGGCATCGTTCGCCTCCACCAGCTTGTTGGATAGTCCACCCCATGCGGGTGGCATGGTCTGAATTGGCTGAGCGGATTCTAAATCTCCCAACATCGATGCGGAGATAAACTTGGCATGAAGACTTCACGGATTCCTCACGTGAGTTCGGGCAAGGTGTGCGAGGCTCCCGCAATTGGCAGCCGCGTTCGCGCCAGCGCCGTGATCTCGCGTCAAGTCAATAGGAGGATTCCCGTGGACATCGGCTTGATGTTTTTGTTCAGCGACTTCTCGAAACTCTCCCAGAAGCAGACCTTTTCGGAGGTCTTGGAAGAGATCGATTACGCGGAAGAGCTCGGTTTTGATTCGGTCTGGCTTCCCGAGCACCATTTCGCGACACCCGGACTTCTAGGCAACCCTCTCGTGCTCGCAGCGGCTGTGGCCGAACGAACCGAGCGTATTAAGATCGGCATCGCCGCCACCGTGCTGCCGTTCCAGCATCCTCTGCGGATCGCCGAAGACGCCGCGCTCGTGGACGTCCTCAGCAACGGCCGACTCATGCTCGGCGTCGGGAGGGGCTGGCAGGTCCCGGAGTTTGAGACGTTCCAGATCGACCAGACGCAGTCACGTGAGATGTTCGCCGAGAGCCTGGATATCATCACGAAAGCCTGGACGGAAGACTCCTTCTCGTACGAGGGCAAGTTCTGGCAGTTCAAAGATGTTTCGACATTCCCGAAGCCGGTCCAGAAACCATATCCACCAATCTTATGGACCGTGGTGACTCCCGGTTCGTACGAAAAGGCCGCTATTGAGGGCTACTCGGTGATCCGTTCGCTGAACTTCGTGTCGCTGGACACAGTCGAGATCGGCACCGCGGCCTTCAGGGCCGAGATCGAGAAACAGGGCAAGCAGCTTTCAGATTACGAAATGCCCCTAACAGCCAAAGTGTACGTTGCTCCGACCGACGAGGAAGCAGAACGGGATGCAGCGCCCAACGCGCGGTGGTTCTACAACGCCCTTTCGGCGTTCCTGCCAGGTGCGCCCGGGCGGACGAAGCCGACAAGTGGATACGAGGAGTACCCGGACCAACCGGGAGCGGTGGCCCAGGCCGCAGCCGACGACCTCTGGACGTGGGGAACGGCGTACGGATCGCCCGAAACCGTCCTGAAAAAGCTCCGCGACTACCAGGCACGTACCTTCACCAACCACTGGATGTCATGGATGCGCATCGGCGAGCTTCCCCACGACAAGGTCATGAAGTCGATGGAGCTGTTCGCAAAAGAAGTGATGCCAGCATTGCGGGAAGACGCAGAGGCAGAGGTCAGCGCCGATTAAATAGCCCGCTCCCGATGGTCCAAAATACCTGAGATGCGGTAGCCTCGCCCTCTCGCTTGGTCGAGCAGGCGAGGCACGTGACTCAGGTATTTTTATTTGCCAAATTCGCAAGCATCGGAGGACTTCATGCCCAGACAGGTCGACGGACGAGTGGCGCTGGTGACGGGCGCTGGATCGGGGATCGGCCGCGCGACGGCGCTCCGGTTTGGGGCGGAAGGCGCACGTGTGGTTGTAGCGGATATAGTGCTGCAAGCGGGCGAGGAAACGGCGCGGCTGGTCCAGGACGCCGGGGGTGAGGCGCTGGCCGTGCGTGTCGACGTGACCGACGAAGATTCTGTTCGTTCGATGGTCGAGTTCACGGTGTCCCGGTACGGCAGGTTGGACTGCGCTCACAACAACGCCGGTATTCTCGGTCCGGTTGCCGAGATGACTGAGTACCCCCGAGCGGATTATGATCAGGTGATCTCCGTCAACGTGACGGGCGTTTGGCTGTGTATGCAGGCAGAGCTGCGTCAGATGCTTACGCAAGACCCGCCACAAGGCGGCCATTCGATCGTCAACACAGCGTCCGTCGCGGGGCTCGTTGGCAGCCCGACGATACCAGCATACTCGGCGAGCAAGCATGCAGTGGTGGGTATGACGAACTCGGCGGCACGGGGCTACGGGAAGCGCGGGATACGCGTGAACTCGGTCTGCCCCGCCCTCGTCGACACCCCGCTTGCGCAACCGCTGTTTGAGAACGCCGAGTCCGAGGAACGGATGCGCCTCCGTCAGGCGGTTGGCCGTTTTGGGGACGTAGAAGAGATCGCTTCAACCGTTGTCTGGCTTTCTTCCGGCGACGCCTCGTTCATCACGGGAACGCCCATGAGAGTGGACGGCGGCGCGCTGGCGTAGAAGGGCAAGGGTGGGAACCTGCCCTTCCAAGGAAGGTTGACGAGAAGTCCTTTACCGTTTGAAAGAGTTGTTTGCCATAACGCCGCGTTAGCGAATCGGCCTTCTGACGAAGGCCCCCTCATCCTGCACCTCCTCCCGATTGGGAGAGGGGAATACCAGAACCGTTCGCTCTGCTTTCACCTCTGCCGGCGACAACACTGTAGGGGCGGATCGTTATCCGCCCTCGGGTCGGTCGGTATCGCCCCGGTTCGGTTGATTGGGCGGTCGTGAATTACGGACGTGGCAGAGTGCAGACCGGGAGATTCTGAATCAAGTTCAGGACAGGCTCTTCGCCTTGGGCTCAGGATGACAAACCGGTCTGACTGCGAAACAACACACGTGTAAACCATCACGCCGTAGGGGCGGCGCTTGCCCCGCCCGAGGGCGGATACTAATCCGCCCCCACGCGTGTATCGGTTGAACGTTGGCTCCGGGTCACATGCGTTCCGGTGCCTAGCCCCCGCTGAGCACCTTGTGGGCCAGTAGGCGGCTGCGGTCGGTGTCGGTCAGGTAGGGCTCGATCTTGTTCACGAACTGCGCCATGGTGTCTACCAGTGCGCCGCTGTTGTCGATCGTTATCTTGTTGCCCAGCAGAGACCAGTCGACCAGCTCTTTGAACCGCTTCTTGACGTTGTCGACATCGTCCGGCTTCACGATGTCGTTCTCGTGCGGATCGTCCTTCATGCGCTGCTTGATCACGTCCGTGTCGGCCGTGATATGCACAATCACGCTGTCCCTGGTGAAGTAAAGGATCGTCTTCTCCACCTGATGCATCACGAGCTCACGATCGAAGTTGTAACCCTTCTGGCCGTACCCGAAGTACAGCGGGGCGTACGCGGCGTCATCGATGTGACCGCCTACAACCATGCCGTCGTCGCCGTTATAGGTGCTCATCTGCGTGTGGTAGTAGAGGCTGTGGCGCTGGTGCATCTCCTTGAACTTTGGAGTCGCCGCCAGCAGCCATTCCTGCTCTTCGGAAGTCGTGTTATCGGGGTGCCCAGACGTGTGTGGGATCTTCCAGTGCTCGTGAATCAGGGAGAAGCGGGCGCCCATGTTCTCCGACATCCAGTCGTCGATGGCATGGGCGACTGTCGTGGTTCCGGCGTATTCACATCCGGCGAGTAGCAGGCGCATTAGATCTCCCTGCCCCACTGGGGGCGGCTCTTCCAGTAGAGGCGTAGTTCAGGTCTCTCCGACAAACCAAAGGAGTGCGTTTCTCTCATATTGAATTCTCCCACATCCTTCTACGGCGCAGAAGGGTAGGATCCGAGCCCTCTCCCGCTAAGGGAAGGGGCTTCAGAGCTCCTGAGCCCCGCCGAACGTTTCTTTGACCCGCGGGCGGATCACCTTGCCGAGCGCGTTCCTCGGCAGTTCGTCCGCGAAATGAATCTTCTCCGGCTTCTTGTAACTGGCAAGCACCCGGCGTGTGTGCTCAATAAGTTCCGTTTCTGTTACCACCGTTCCATTCTCGATCACCACCACGGCGTGGACAATCTCGCCCCATGTGGTGTCCGGTACACCAATAACGGAGGCCTCCCGGACTGCTTCGTGGCTCTCCAACGCCTCTTCAACCTCTTCCGGCGAGATCATCTCTCCGCCGCGTTTGATGATCTCCCGGGCGCGGCCGGTCAGGAAGATGTAGCCATCTTCGTCCCGGTAACCAAGGTCGCCGGTGTGGAGCCAGCCGGCGCTGTTCAGCGCTTTGTTCGTGTCGTCTCCCCAGTAACCCTTCATGAGTCGCTTGCCGCGAGCGACGATCTCTCCCAGCTCGTTTTCGGGGACTTGATGGCCTTCTTCGTTCATTATCTGGACTTCAACGCCATCGAGAGGAACGCCGATGGATCGCAGCCGCCTGCGCTTCTTTTCGATCTCCTCCGGCGTTCCGGTGAGATCGTGGTCCTCCGGCGGGAGCATGGTTATGGTGGCGGCCGTTTCGGTCTGGCCGAAGGCGTTGATGAACTTGACCCCGGGGAACCGCTCGATTGCTTCAAGGATTACCGATTCCGGCATGGCGGCCGCACCGTATGTGATTACGTCCAGGCTGGAGAGATCAAAATTGCTGAACTTCGGGTGATCCATCAGGGTCTTCAGCATGGTCGGGACCATCATCGCCCTGGTCACGTTCTCCCTCTGGACCAGCTCCATCCAGCCTTCAGGTTCGAACTGCGGCTGAAGGACCAGGGTACGGCCACCCCACACGCCGGACATCATCGATTGAACGCCGGCGATGTGATAGAGCGGGACCGTGAGGAGATTGCACTCGATGGCGTCCGGGTCCGCCGGGGGCACGTTGTCCATCACGAAGGATGTGAAGCTGCCGTGTGTGAGCGTGACGCCCTTTGGCGCGGAGGTGGAGCCCGACGTAAACATGATCATCGTCGTGTCGTTGTCGTCGCCGGTCGGGTAACCGAGGTAAGGTTCCGCGGCGCTTATCGCGCCCTCGTAGGAGGCCCAACCGTTCCCCGATGTGCCGGTTTCAAGCGCTATTCGGCACGTGGTTTCGACATCAACACTGTCGCACGTGTCGATCAGCTTCATGTACCGGGCACCCGCCAGGACGACCGATGGTGCAGCGCGCTCAAGCATGTGGTTGGCCTCGGTCGTGCGGGACCGGAAGTTCACGGGGACGTAGATGGCGTCCAGCATGGCGGACGCGAAGTAAGTCTCGGCGTGCGCCGGGGTGTTAACGTCCATCAGGGCAACTCGGTCGCCGGGTCCGACACCCATTCCAGATAGAACGGACGCAAGGCGGGACGCTCGATCCCGGAAAGTCGCGAAATCCGGCTTTATCTCGCCGTTCTCACCGGCCACAAATGCCGGTCGGTCCGGAACGATCGCACAGGCGATCTCCAGCAGATCGAATGTATTCAAAGGTCTCCCGGTTTCGGAGTGGGGCTAGGTCCCTGCTACGTTACGGCACAACATGATAGACAGCCTTCGTTCGAGCGCAAGGCCGTCAACCAGTGGAAGATCACGTGCGGCAGCTAACGAAGCCTTGATCGCACCGGCCAGTGCCCGGTCAATCCCGGCCAGCTCCCCGGCAATTCGTTCCGATTCCGTCGCCAGTTCGGTTGTCGTAACAACGCGCTCAATCAGGCCATCGTCCCGCGCACCCGTCGCGTCCAGTCGGCGACCCGTTAGCAGCATGTCGAGCGCCCGTCCCTTCCGGATCGCCCGCGGCAACGTCTGTGTGCCGCCGGCCGCGGCGATCAGGCCGTAGCAGGTCTCGGGCATCGAGAACACTGCGTCGTCCGCGGCGATACGAATGTCGCACAGCATCGCCAGCTCAACGCCGGAGCCGATCACGTGGCCGTGCAACGCCGCGATGCTGGGCACGGGAAGGTTCCTCAATACGCCGAATACGTCCCGTTCCCAGCGGGCGTGGCGAGCAGCGGCCTGCGAGGGCGCACTGCCGAATTCTGATAGATCGGCCCCGGCGCAGAACCCGCGGTCGCCCGCTCCCCGGAGCAGGACAGCGGCGACGTCCGTGTCCCACTTGACGGCGTCAAGTACCTCGGAAAGATCGTCCCTCATCTGGACGTTGAAGGCGTTGATCACAGCGGGCCGGTTCAGGACGATGTGAGCGACCGGTCCGTGTTTCTCGTATATGACGGTCCTGAAGGGGCTGTCCGTCATGTTTCTGGATCTTTGCCGGGGGGGGTTGGACGGAATCCGGGTTGCCGGCGCTCCTTGAAGGCGTCGATTCCCTCTGCTCGTTCGGGGTCGGTGTGGAGAAGGATCGCCAGATCGGCTTCGAGATGAAGCGCATGTTCGAGCGGCATGTCGCCGCCCTTCAGGACAGCCTCTTTTGTGAAAACACTGGCCGCACGTCCGTGGGCTGCTATCGCAGTTGCGATCTCATCCGCCCGCTGACGCGCCTTCCTGGGGGCTGCGATCTCGGTGACGAGGCCAGCGGCGAACGCTTCTTCAGCGCTGATGGTCCGCCCGATAAGGAGCATGTCGGCGGCAAGCCCGGGGCCGACCACCCGCGGCAGGCGCTGCGTCCCGCCGTCGGACGGCAGTTTCCCGCGTTCGCTGACCATCATGGCGAATGTGGTTTCGGGCTCACATACGCGGATATCGGCAGCAAGCGCCAGCTCAAGAGCCCGATCTTCGATCCGCCCAGACAGACCGGCGACAACCGGCATTCCCAGGGCAGCGAGGAGGGCCGGAGCACCCGGCTCCACCGCCTCTCGGTCGCCCGTCAGATGGATCACGACGACCCGCGCGGATTCGTCCGCCGCGGCGTTGGCGCAGGCGTCCTGGAACACCGTCCCGTCTCCGACCGGAATGGTCAGGACGCCATCGCCGGACGTTTTCTTGTTCAGACTACTCATGAGAATGGTTTCAAGTTCATTAGCTGCATCGCTGGTGCGAGCCGCGACCCTGATATTACAGTCGCGCGTCGACGATCTGGGCCTAAAGGGTTCAGAATCACGCGGGGCCACGTGCCAGTCGCGCCGCTATCTCGGCTCGGTCTGGAGAGCCAGACAGCCCTTCTCGTTCGACGGAAACACTTGCGGCCGCATTTGCAAATCGCGCCGCCTCCAACGAATTGCCGGTCTCGGCCAGGCGCACTAGGCATGCCGCGGCCCAGATATCGCCGGCGCCGGTCGGGTCGAGCTCGTTGGCGGCGTAGCCTGGAACGCGGCTCGGCGCCCCGGGCGAACCGCCGTTCGCTTGTACGTATATACGAACGCCGTTCGAGCCGTCCGTCACCCCCAGCACCTCTGTGCAGGCCGCCCATCTGGACATCTCCGCTTCGTTGTCCACGGGAAATTCTGTAGTCGAACCCGCCAGCAACCGGTATCCGTCAGAAACGCCCGCGGGAAAATCGGTGTCCTCGGTCACGCGGCCGTAGTCGTCCCAGCGACGCAGCCAACCCTGGATCGCGGCGCCCACAACGGCGTCTGGGAACCATCGATTAGCGTCCGGCGGCGTCTCGTGAACCAGCGGGCCGAAGAACACGATCGGGGCGTCCAGCCATGCAGGTGGGATGTCGGAGCGGGTGATGGAGGACGAACGACCCCCGAGCACCTGGGTCCGCTCGCCGTTCAGGTCGTAGACGTTCTGGAAGAAGGTCGTGAACTTTGATCCGACGACGTGCAGGGGAATCCCCGGGAGGATCGACCCAACCGGGTAATCGGGCGCGGCGCTTGTGACGACGGCGGCCTTCAGTCCGAGCGCTTGTGCACAAAGAGCGCCGAACGCTGCTGCGCCGCCGGATCGCACGCGGCCATGTGGAAGCCCGGGTTCCGGCGTGACGTCGTACGTCACTACACCGATGGACAGGAAGTCCGGCGTCGTGAGGTCAGACATTATGGGCACAACCGGTCAGAATTCGACTGATTAGTACGATCGGCCGGGGTTGGAGCGGGACGCCCTAACCGCGTCCCCTGCCGCCCCCGCGACCACGTCGTCCCCGGGATCGCCGTGCGCCTCCGGAGTTGCCACCACCGTTCCCACCGCCACCCGGGTAGATAACGACGAACCGATCCGAGCCCTCGCCGCTGCTCTCGGTCGTAACCTCAGAGTTGTTTGCCAGCGCCATGTGGACCCAGCGCCGTTCGTACGCCGACATGGGCTCAAGCTCTGCGGATTCGCCGGTGTCCACCACGCGCTCCGCGGTGCGTTGCGCCACGCCAGCCAGCGTCTCTCGGCGGCGCTGCTTGTAGCCCTCGACATCGATCTGGACGTACGCCGACCGGCCCAGCTGGTGGGTGACGATCAGGTTGACCAGGTATTGGAGCGACTGGAGCGTTTCGCCTCGCCGCCCGATGAGCAGCCCGGAGTCTTCCCCCTCGATGTCGAATACGGGGACGCCGTCGTCGGTCTCCTCACGGATATACGTGTCTGCGACAACGCTCATGCTCGCCAGGAAGTAGTCGATTACCTCCGATGCAAACTCGATCACTTCGGGATCGGGTTCGGACGGCCGTTCTCTTCGTTCCGGACGCTCAGAACGCCCCGCGCTTTCGGGGCGGTGACGCTGTCCGCCGCCCCGCCGTGTCGTAGAAGGCGGCTGTGGTTGACCCTCTTCGGGCTCCGAGTCCTCATCTTTTACGTCAGCCATCGGTGCGGATACGACTGAACGGCCCGGTTCATCTTCCAGCTCACCCTCATAGCCGTCGTCTGACTCGAGCGATTCGGGTTCGTAGTGTTCGTAATCGTCGTCCGAGTCCGGCGCGTCGTCGTCATCGTCCGGTTCAGAACTGGAATCAAAAGACCTGCCGGAAGCACCGGCGTCCAGCAGTACAACATCTATCTCGGCCGGCTCACCGCCGAACCCCAGGATTCCCGATCGCCCGGGGTTAACGACGACGATTTCTACGTCTTCGAGGTTTGCGTCGAGCGTTTCGAGCGCGTTGTCGGTCGCTTCTTCGACTGTCTTCCCCGAGAACCGTCGCGGTTCCATCAATGACTTCCCCCTTATTTTCATCTTCGGCTGCTGGCACGCCGGCCTCAACCGCCGCCGCCGCTGTGGCCGCTGATGTTCCAAACCGGGTTCCTAGAAGAGCCCCCGGGCCGGAAATCACAGCTGTAATTGCGACTCCAATCAAGTTGGAGAAAAGGATGTAAACGGCCAGTCCCGCCGGGAACTGGAAGGTAAAGAACCCGAACATGATCGGCATCATCCAGAGCATCATCTGGTTGGTCTGGGCCGATCGAGCGTCCATCGAAGGCATGGCACTGATCTTCTGCTGCGCCCACATCGACGCACCCACCAATATCGGCAGCGCGAAGTTAAACGGCGCAGGGGCGTTCTGGACCAGGTCAACCAGATCCATCCCTATGAACATGCTGTCCAGCGGCACATCGCTCGCCGCCGGGTTCCAGCCGTAAAGAATGGCCGAAAGGTTTGCTGTGCCTTCCGGTGTAGCCGGGACGGCTTTGAAGATCGCCCTGTACAGGCCAAACCAGATCGGCATTTGAAGGACCATCGGGCCGAGACAGCCGACCGGGCTCACGCCGGCCCTCTTGTACATCTTCATCGTCTCGGCTGATTGCAGGCGGCGAGCGTCCGGGTGGTCTTTCAGCCGTTCCTGCATCGCCTTCATCCGCGGCTGCAACGCAGACATCTTGCGCATGTTGCGCGTCTGCATCACCGTCAGCGGGATCATGAGCAATCTGACCGTCACGGTGAAGAAGATGATCGCCAATCCAAAGTTGCTGAACAGGATCTTGTCCAGCAGGACCAGCGAGTTCACCATCGGATTGATGACAATCAGGTTGAATTCCCAGATCGCGGCCGCAACTATGGCGATGCCGAGGATGATCCAGAGTCGACGTGAGAAAAGTGCGTCCATCAGCACGCCGCTCCCGTCTCCGCATCGATGCACGAGAACAACCCGTGATCGGTGATCTTGAATCTGAGCAGATCGTCGTCCGTCGTATGGGCGTAAAGGACACCGTTGTCCACGAGGAGGTCGGCCTTCACTCCGGCATCAGTTGCAAAGCCGTTTAGCTCGGCGCCGTTCGATGCTATGAAAGCTCCAATGTTGCCCGTGCCGGATGGGACCGCCACTGCGGTGCGGGATCCGGCGTCTTCAAATATCGCGGCCCGGCCAACGATCTGGCCGTCGACCTCGCCGGGGTTCGCCCAGAACTCGGTCCCGGTATCGGGGTCCAAGGCGTAGAACTTTCCGTTGAGGGTTCCCACGTAAAGAACGCCGTCATTGAGAAGCGGCGTCGCCCAGAACCACCCGTCGGAATCGAACGACCACTCACCGGCGCCCAACGGGTTTGACCCCGGCCCGCCGGCCTCCCTGGTGCCTATGTCCAGCGCGTAAAAGTTGTCACTGAAATCGCCGAAATAAATCTTGCCGTCCACGATAAGTGGTTCGGCGACTATGGCGCCTCCGGCCTTGAAATTCCATATCTCCGTCCCGGCATCATCACCCTCAAGCGACACGGCGTGGAATACACCGTCGAGATCGCCAAAGTACACCACGCCATCTGAGACGACCGGTGTACCCCACACAGAGTCGGTGGCCGGCACGCGCCAGAGAACCGTGGGGGCAAGCGGCGTGCTGGTGTCTATCGCGTACAGATATCCATCTGCGCCGAGAACGCCGGGATCGGTGTCGAACTCGTCATCAATAGATGCGGTACCAAACATCACGGTGTCCCCAGAAACGGCGACAGCGCCCACGATCTGTGTCTGTCGCTTGAATCTCCAGAGTTCGTCACCTGTGTCCGCCGATATTCCAAACACCGTCGCTTCACAGTCAAGACCGCCGCAGTCATAGGTGGCGCCGATCGCCCGGTCGCCGTCCACACGTGGCGTGCCATAGAGTGGGCCGAGCGTGTCGACCCCGGCCGCCGGAAAGCCCCATGCGTTGTCGAATCGGCCGTCCTCGTTCAGGGCGAGCCGCGTGATACGGCCGTCTTTCGCGCCGACGTAAAGATGGTCGCCGCTGAGAACTGGCGCAGCCCAACCGCCGTCCGGGTCGAGGTCTCCGACGCAGGCAGCGAGTATGAATATCGATGCGGAAAACAGCAGGGCGAGGCGGAAGGATCCTGGCCTGCGGATACCCGGACCCCGTATCGGAAATTCGGGTGTCCTCTCGGGATGTTTGATTAAAGGCGAGGTATGTCTCCGGGTCTGGTCAAAGTACTCACGCCGGCCGGGCCACTGATGGACTCGGATCGGGGAGCAGGATGTGTTTGGAATGGGTTGCGGCCTCAGGCGTCCTAGCCTGTGCCAGCGTCGGAATCGACGGCGCCCGCCGTCGGGACTGGGTCGTAACCACCTTCATGTCCAGGATGGCACCGGCCAAGACGCTTGAACGTCATGTGGATGCCTTTCAAGATGCCATGCTCGCGCACTGCGTCCTGCGCGTATATAGAGCACGTGGGCTCGTACAGGCACTGCGAAGGCAGGTACGGCGAAATTACTTTCTTGTATCCCTTCAGGAGCAGAATCACTGCTCGGCGCATTTCAACCCGTCTTCCCTTCAGGAGCCCCCTCGTGTATGGCGCTACGCGTGACCGCGCCTGGCACACAATCGTTGACCGGATCCGTCGCGTCGGGTTTCAAAACCCCGGCTCGTTCGGCCAGTCGTTTCAACGACGATAACAACATATGGTAGTCCGCATCCGCCGCCGCCGGTCTAGCGGATACGACGATGTCGTACCCCGGGAGTACATCGAGCGACGACAGGGCCCCCCGTAGTCTGCGCTTAACTTTGTTCCTTGTAACGGCACCGCCGACACGTTTGCTGACCACCAGCCCGAATCGGGTCGCGTCACCATCCGATGGCGCGGAATCAAATGTCATGAGGCGGTCACTCACACGACGCCCGCGTTTACGAACATCGCGGAAATCTGCGCTCTTACGGAGTCTGGCAGCGGTGCGCATCGGAGGGACAGCCTCCCCCATACGGAGAGGGAGAGACTGGTTAGACGCTCAGGTGTGAGCGCCCGCGGGCGCGGCGTCGCGCCAGCACCCTCCGGCCGCCGACTGATCGCATACGCAGCCTGAATCCGTGGACACGGAGGCGGCGTCTCTTTTTCGGTTGATATGTACGTTTCGGCATTTGCTCGGTTCAGTGTGGTCTGAAAAATCCAGGAAATTTCCTAGACAATTATATGCGCTGCCGGCGCCAGAACGCGAGCGCGTCAAATGAATTTCGTTCCTGTTTTCTTGACGGCTCGACTAGGCGTTCCTAGAATCGGATCTCTGGGGTCCTGGCAACGACAGCCGGGCGACAACCCCTGAAGTGTCAGGATCGTGTCGGGTTTATGGTTGCCAAGTCAAAGGATACCGGAATCGACCCAGAAGCGGTGGCATTTGATACCGTCGCAGAAGCGCTTAAGGAGTACACCGCTACGATAGCGGAGGACGACCGCCCCTCAGCGAGCGCGGAACTGGGAAGGTTCTCAAGGTGGTTGGGACACGATCGCACCCTTGGCTCACTGGCCCCGCCAGAAATCGGCGATTACAGCGACCACATCGGCGCACACGGCACCGCCCCGGACGCAGTTGACCGGCTCGCCGTCGTCAAGCTCTTCCTCGCCCATCTGAAAAAGAAGGGCCACATCGACGTCAACCTCGCACAGCACCTGCGGTTGCGAAGGGGACGTGGCGCATCCACCGGCGCCAAGACCACCACGTCATCCAGCGAAACCGGCGCCCGACTGACGAAGGCAGGACACCAGGAAATGCAGTCCCAGTTGGCGGAACTGATCGTCCAGCGCACCCAGTTTTCCGAAGACATCCGAAAAGCCGCAGCCGATAAAGACGTCCGTGAGAACGCGCCGCTGGAAGCAGCACGTGAAGCACACGGCATGGTGAGCCTGAAGATCGGTGAGCTTGAGGAGACTCTCAGAGGCGCCGAGATAATCACCGAAAGAAACGGAGCGCGTGAAAAGGGCGTCGTGAGGCTCGGCGGCCGGGTCACCATCAAGGAAGTTGGTTCAGGACGCGCTACTGCCGTCCAGCTTGTCCACCCGGATGAGGCGAACCCGCTTTCCGGAAAGATGTCCAGTGGCTCCCCCGTCGGCGGAGCGATCATCGGTCACACGATCGGTGAGATCGTCACGGTAAAAACGCCGGCAGGTTTCAAGAAATACGAGATCCTCAAGGCCAATTAAGCGGATTTAAACGGCCACTTTCCCAGGCGCCGCCGGTCCTGGATTCAGGTCGGTGGCGCAAGTTTTTTTGAAGGACAAAATAAACGCCTTGGCTGATCGCACGTCTGTAACGCGAGCGACCGAAGTATGGCGTTCCAGTCCTTTCACTCTGTCCTCATCACGTAGAGTGCATCTTGGCTGGGCAGCTCGACGATCAACTCGATCGGAGTCAAGCAGGCAATGATGCTGTCAGACCAGCCGTGGGTCTGGATATCCTTCAACGCGCTTCTGGCTATCCTGCTTTTCCTGGACCTTGTCGTCCTTGGAAGGGCTCGCACCGTCTCCATGCGCGAGGCTATTCTCGGGACTATTTTCTGGACCGCCGTGGCTGGCGCAATCAACGTCGTCATATTTGTTTTCGGCAGCCAGACAGAGGGCATCGATTTCCTGACCGCGTACATCGTCGAGCGCGCCCTCAGCATCGACAACCTGTTCGTCTTCCTCGTCATCTTCACGTACTTCGGCGTTCCGGGCCAGTACCAGATGCGCGCCCTGCTCTGGGGGATAGTGGGAGCGCTGATCGCCCGGGCCGTATTCATTGCGGCGGGCGTCGCGGTCATCAACGCCTTCCACCCGGTCGTATTTGTGCTCGGCGCGTTCCTCATCTACACGGCGTACAAACTGGCCACATCCGGGGATTCAGAGGTGGATCCAGAGAAGAACATCGCCCTCAGGCTGGCCCGAAAGTTGTTCAAGGTCTCGGACGACTACGACGGCCAAAAGCTGATCACGCGGCTGAGCGGTGGGGCGCTGGCCGCGACGCCTATGTTGATGGTCATCATCGTGCTCGCCACCACCGACGTGGTGTTCGCCGTGGATTCGATTCCGTCCGTTCTGGCGATCACGACGGACGGCTTCATCGTATGGAGCTCAAACGCCATGGCGGTGCTTGGCATGCGTCCGCTATTCTTCGTCCTCGCGGGCGCCGTCGCCCATTTCCGCTACCTTCAGTACGGACTTGCGGCGGTCCTGGGGTTCGTCGGGTTCAAGATGATCTCGGAGGATTGGATCCATATCGAGACCAATATCTCTCTCGCCGTTATCCTCATCGCTCTCGCAATAAGCATGCTCGCATCCCGGGTATTACCCAACAATGAGGAAACTGTGGAGACCGAAAACCCGGGGGTGCCGGGTGCATCCAGCGGTTCCGGGGAGTAATATTCCGACGTAACTTCCAGTGCCGACAGGCCATATTACCGACGTACTTTATGGCCGACGAGGACTCGGGCCGCGTAAACTTTTGTGGCTGCCCACATACGGTCGACGCCGGCCGGCCGCAGCCATTCAGGGAGGAAACCGAACCAGATGACCACCAGCGTACGAAGTGATCTCGCCGCCGATCTCCGACGGGTCGTCAAGGGCGAGGTTCGGTTCGACAGCTACTCGCGCGCCCTCTACAGCCAGGACGCCAGCATCTACTCCATGGAGCCGACCGGGGTGGTGCTTCCGAAGTCCGCCGAGGATGTCCAGGCCGTCATAGAGATCTGCGCCCGTAACGGCGTCAAGGTCTTGAGTCGCGGGGGCGGCACGGGCCTCTCCGGCCAGACGGTGCAAGAAGGCGCAGTCGTCATCGATTACACCAAGTACATGCACGACGTGCTTGAGATCAATGCCGAGGAACAGTGGGTCCGCACGCAGCCGGGCATCACGCTCACCGAACTGAACAGACAGCTCAGGCCGCACGATCTGATGTTCACGCCGGACCCAAGCACGGCGAGCCGGGCCACCGTCGGCGGCGCCATGGGTAACAACTCCTGCGGCGCGCACTCGATCATCTATGGAAAGACCGTCGACCACGTGCTCGGTCAGGACGTAGTGCTCTCGGACGGCAGCATGGCCAATTTTGAGAACGTGGCCGGCGCAGCGCTGGCAGCCAAGCTCCGCATCCCCGGGCTTGAGGGCGACATCTACCGCACGGTGCGAGATGCCGCGGCGAGCGCCGCTCCACTGGTCGAGGCGAATTTCCCAAAGGTTCTGAGGCGCGTCGGCGGCTACAACCTTGACCTAGTAAACGACCCGGACGGTGTCAACCTGGCGCAGCTCGTGGTCGGTTCCGAGGGAACGCTGGCCGCCGTCACCTCCGCCCGCCTGAACCTGGTAAAAATCCCCGAGCACTCGGGACTTGCGGTACTCCATTTCGCGAGCCTCAACGATTCGATGGAAGCCACGGTCGCAACGCTTGAGCACGATCCCGCGGGGGTCGAGCACGTCGGCGCCATCATCCTCGGGGAGGCGCGCCGCCATATCAGCATCTCCCGCAACCTCGGCTTTCTGCAGGGTGATCCGACCGACATCCTGGTCGTCGAGTTCAACGGGGAGTCGGAGGCGGAGATCGCAAGCAAGTTTGACCGGCTTGAGCAGGACATGGTGCGCAAAGAGCTCGGATTCGCCATGACCCGGGTGAGCAGCGCAGCTGGCAAAGCGCAAGTGGCGAGTATGCGTGAAAACAGTCTCGGACTCATGAACAACGTGGAGGGCATCGCCAAGCCACTCCCATTCGTGGAAGACACGGCGGTCGATCCGGCGAAGCTGCCGGAATACGTGCGCCGTTTCGACAAGATCATCCGCAACTCCGGAACCGAGGCTGGCTACTACGGTCACGCTTCGGTCGGCTGCCTGCACGTCAGGCCCCTGGTCGATATCAAGACCAGGAAGGGGATGGATCAGCTTTATAAGATCAGCGAAGAAATCACCGATCTCCTGAAAGAGTTCGGCGGCTCGATGACCGGTGAGCACGGCGACGGCATCGTGCGTGGCTTCTGGACCGAGAAGATGTTCGGGACGGAACTGGTCGACCGTTTCCGCGAGGTCAAGAAGGCGTTCGATCCGCAGACGATCATGAACCCGGGGAAGATATTCGATACGCCCCACCTCCTGGACAATCTCCGGTTTGGCGACGAGTACAAAACGCACGAAATCGAGACCCGGCTGGACTTCACGAAAGAGGGCGGGTTCGCCGCCGCCGTCGAGATGTGTAACGGCGTCGGAGCATGCCGCAAGCTCAACCTCGGCGCCATGTGCCCGTCCTACATCGCAACACGCGAGGAGACGCACACGACTCGTGGCCGCGCCAACGTGCTGCGCGCTGCCATATCCGGCAAGTTCCCTAGCGACCAGTTCACATCGAAGGCGACGCTGAATGTCCTAGACCTGTGTATGGAGTGCAAGTCGTGCAAGGCCGAGTGCCCGTCAAACGTGGACATGGCCAAGATCAAGTACGAGTTCCTGCACCAGTACTACAAGACGCACAAGGTGCCGTTGCGTTCCAAACTGGTCGCCAACATCCACAAGACGAACGCCCGGATAGCTCCGGTGGCGCCGGTGATCAACGCCATCAACGGAAGCGCGCCGATGCGATGGGCGCTCGATAAGTTTGTCGGCTTTTCTTCGGAGCGGCCCGCACCGAAGGTGGTGCGTAAGACTTTCCAGAAGTGGTTCGACACCAGGGAAAAGGCGCCCGAGGACACGAACCCGCGAGGGCAGATCGTGCTGTTCCACGACACCTTCATGAACTTCAACTTCCCATTGATCGGCGTCGCTGCGACAGACCTGCTGGAGGCGCTCGGTTTTGAGGTCATCATCCTCAAGGACCGCAAGTGCTGCGGCCGCCCGATGATCTCCAAGGGGTTACTGGACATGGCCGGCGAGAACGCCCGCCACAACGTCGATCTGCTTTACGAATACGTTCAGCGCGGCGTCAAGATCGCCGGTTGCGAATCGTCCTGCGTGATGGCGATCAAAGACGAGTACCCGGACCTGCTCGGCAGCGACGAGAAGGCGCGGGCGGTGTCCGAGGCCACGGTGATGCTTGAGGAGATCATCGCGGAGTGCCTGGGCGACGACGGCCCGCAGCTTGAGTTCACGGAGCTCTCGAAGAAGGTTCAGTTCCTGGGTCACTGCCACCAGCGGGCGCTCACGGGTCTGTCTTCCAGCGTGACGGCGCTCAACCTGCCGCCCAACTACGAGGTGATCGATATCCCGGCCGGTTGCTGCGGCATGGCCGGGGCATTCGGCTACGAGAAAGAACACGTGGACGTCGCGATGACGGCCGGCGAGGAGCGGTTCTTCCCGCACGTGCGAAATAACCCGGATCACGAGGTGTGCGTCACCGGCATATCGTGCCGTGAGCAGACGGGTTTCGGCACCGGCCGTAAGGCACGACATCTGGTGGAAGTGCTGGCGGACGCCCTGAAGAAGTAGCTGCCCGCCCAAGGGCGGATTGCCATACGCTCTACAGTGTGCCGTGCGTCACAACTTTCTCGCTGATCAAACTGCCTCATCTGGCTGCACTGGCCTGTTCGGTTCATCCCGTGTAATATCCGGCGAATCCAGGGTGACGATCTGGCATGCCGCACTCGGGAGGTGAACGTATTGGAGATCGTGTGGTTAGATCACCCGTGGTCGCGCGACGTGAAAAAGGTCGGCGGCAAGGGCGCAAGCCTGGGACGGCTGGCTGACGGTTACACCGTTCCCCCTGCTTTCAATCTGACCGTTGACGCGTTTGATCGCTGGGGCGAGTGCCGCCGGAATAATGACGATCCGCCGGGCGATATGGTCGTCGCCATCGCCGAGGCTTACGACCGGCTGGGCGTCCTTTGCGGGACCGACGACCCGGCCGTCGCCGTGCGCTCATCCGCCGTGGACGAAGACGGCAGCGACAACTCGTTCGCCGGGCAGCACGACACCTTCCTCAACGTCCGTGGCGGGGACGCAGTCGCCAGGGCCGTAGTCCGCTGCTGGGCGTCGCTCGATGGCGAGGTCGCTATCGATTACCGCCGCCAGAGCGGGCTGACCGTTGACGACGCCCGCATGGCTGTCGTGGTGCAACAAATGGTGCCCGCCGATATCTCCGGCGTGGCGTTCAGCGTCAACCCCGTTGCCGGAAAACTTGACGAGGTGGTTATCAACTCAAACTGGGGGCTCGGCGAGAGCGTCGTCAGCGGCACCGTCACGCCGGATACGTACACCGTTGAAAAATCAGGCGGGAGCATCATTTCCGCGCAGATCGTAAACAAAGCGAAAATGACCGTCTCAAGGGGCGCGGGGGCTGAGGAAGTAGACGTCCCCGGGATCATGCGAGATCAGCCCTCGATGTCTGACGCTCAAGTGTTGGAGGTCACCCGGCTCGCCGAGTCTCTTGAGCAGAGAGAGAGACACCCGGTTGACGTTGAGTGGGCGTTTTTCAAGGACACGCTGTATCTGCTCCAGTGCAGGCCGATTACGACGCTCGGCTGACCCAGAACTCTGTGGCCAAACAACGCCCGTCACGGACCCAGTTCCAAACGGTCCTGAAACCCGACGCTGGGACGCCGTTTGAACCGGGTCCGGGGCAATCCACCAGCTCAAAGCAACTCAAAGGACCGCAAAAGAAACAGGGAGGTGGAACCTTGGCAGAACATCACCCGGAACCGACGCTTTTCCCGAATCCGCCGGACTTCCCGTTTGAGTGGGCAAACCCGGAAGACGCCAACATGATCTGGATGCATGAGCGACAGCACTCGCCCGGCCCCGTGATCCTGCCCCCAAGCTGGTTGATCATGAACTACTGGGGCGACGATCGTGGCGGGGGATTAGGCGGGGACGTGCGGGTCGGTTGGGAGTGTCAAACCGAAGTGCTCTGGCCTGCAGGCCGTAGGGGCGGCTGACTGCCCGCCCTTACGGTGTTTTGAACAGAAGGATTTCTCCCTCACCCCAGCCCTCTCCCCTAGGAGAGGGAAAAACGGGCGGGGCAAGCGCCACACCTGCGATGTCCGGGCGTTTCGTCACAACAGGCGTAGGGTCAATTGGTATCGGCCGTAGGGGCGTATTGCCATACGCCTCTACGGTGTTTCGGACGGAGAGCGTAGGACGCCGGAGGCAACGCCCATCGGGCCACGGCGCCCCAGACAGGCCTCCCTGCATGGGGTTAGAGGGTTGCGAGGGCTCTTTTTGCTGCGGTTATGGTTTTGGCAATGTCCTGGTCTGTGTGGGCCAGCGACACAAACCACGCTTCGAACTGTGACGGCGGCGGGTAGACGCCCTCAGCGACGATGGCGTGGAAGAATCTTGCAAACTTGTCCCGGTCCGTTGCCGACGCCGAGTCCATGTCGGACACCGGGTCGCCGGTAAAGAAGACCGTCAGTAGCGAGCCGACGCGATTCACGCGGGCCGGGACTTCCGCTTCCGCGAACGCCTCGCTGAGGCCCTTCTCCAGCGCCGCGCCCTTGCGGGCCAGCTCCTCGTAAACGCCCGGCTTGCCCAACTCTTCGAGCATCGCAATACCGACTGCCATCGCCACCGGGTTTCCGGACAGCGTTCCCGCCTGGTACATCGGACCGAGCGGCGCCACGGTGCCCATGATCTCTTTGCTGCCGCCGTACGCGCCGACAGGCAGTCCGCCGCCGACGATCTTGCCCAAGCAGGTGATGTCCGGGCTGACGCCGTAAATGGACTGCGCACCGCCCAAGGCGGTGCGAAATCCGGAGATCACCTCATCAAAGATGAGAAGCGAGCCGTCCTTTTCGGTGATCGCGCTGAGGCCCTCGAGGAAGCCTTCGTTCGGCGGGACCACGCCCATGTTTCCGGCGATCGGTTCCACAATGATACAGGCGATCTGGCTGGGGTTCTCGGCGAACAGTTGCTCGACCCCTGCGAGGTCGTTGTAGGGCGTCACGAGCGTATCTTTGGCGTAGTCCGGGTGGACGCCCGCGCTGTCCGGAATGCCGTGCCCGGCCGCGGCCGATCCGGCGGACACCAGCAATGCGTCGTCGTGGCCGTGGTAACCGCCGACAAACTTCATGATCTTGTTGCGCCCTGTGTACGCCCGTGCAAGCCGGAGGGCGGACATCGTCGCCTCTGTCCCGGACGAAACGAAGCGCACCATCTCTATCGACGGCACAGCGTTGACCACGAGCTCCGCCATACGGACCTCGGCCGCCGTTGGGGCACCGAAACTGGTGCCGTTTATCGCCGCTTCCTGAACAGCGGACAGCACGGCCGGGTGGGCGTGCCCGAGGATCATCGGACCCCACGAGCAGACGTAGTCGATCAGCTCGTTGCCGTCTTCATCCCAGATCTTTGAGCCCTTCGCCCGATTGAAAAATAACGGCGTCCCACCGACGGATGTCCATGCCCTTGCGGGGCTATTGACGCCTCCGGGGATGAGTTCACGGGCGCGGTCAAACAACTCTTGCGAGCGAGTGGTATCCAAGGGTGATCACCAGTGCGTCAGGTTAGGGTTTTTGATGTGTTGAGGCGGGAATATTACCCGAGTGGCGATTCTATTCAGTCCGATTAGGCGTCGTCGCCCTTAATTGCCTCGACCTCGGGCCCCGCTTGTGTCTGGTTGTCGGTGTCGAGGAGTCCAAATAGCCGGGAAACTGCGTTCGCCGCTTCGCGGTCGTCGCTGGTCCGAAGAAAAGTAATCGGGTCTGCGAGAAGTTTCGAAACGACTGATTTCGTCAGCGACTCGATCACGGTGCGCTCTTCGTTGTTCAGGTCTCTCAGGCGACGCAGTCCACTATGGAGCTCGCGCTGCCGAATCTCCTCGGCGTGCGCGCCGAGCGCCCTGATCACCGGTTCGGTGGCGAGAGCCGTCAGCGACTCGTTGAAGCGCGGGACATCGCTTTCAATAATGGTTTCGGCTTCCGCCGCGGCATCCGCGCGCTCGGCACGGTGCTCATCTGCGATCGCCTGCAGGTCCGGGAGGCCGTAGAGGGTGACGCCCGGTAGCTCTCCAACGGACGCATCGATGTCCCTGGGCATCGCCAGGTCAAGCATCACCAGCGAGGAGGGCGCCGGGTCCGAATTCTTCAGCGCTTGCTCCACCATCTCGGTGGTGATGATGGTTTCGTTCGCTGCCGTGGCGGAGATCACGACGTCGGAGTTGGCCATCGCCGAAACCAGGTTCTCCCTGAGCACCCAGTCGCCGCCCAGTTCTGCGGCGACGCGTTCGGTCCGTTCAGCGTTACGCCCTGCGACAGTCAGACGCCCTGCGCCCATCCGCCCCAGCGTGCGGGCCGCCAGTTTGCCGGTCTCGCCGGCGCCGACCAGCAGAACGCGCCGGTCCCTGAGGGATCCGACGGCGCGCTCCACCAGCTGCACGCCGATGGAACTGACGGTGAGACGACTGCGGCCGATGCCGGTGTCCTCACGGATGCGCCTGCTGCTGCGCAGTGCGAAGTGAAAGAGTCGTGAAAGAGGGGTGTCTACGGACCCGGCCTCGCCGGCCGCTCGGAGCGCCGTTTGAACCTGCCCGGCGATCTGGTGCTCGCCGATGACCATAGAGTCCAGCCCGCAGGTCACACGAATGGCGTGACGAATCGCTTCGTCACCCCCGTAGACATAAGCGACCTCAGCGATTTCGGTTTCTGTGAGATCTGACATGTCGCCCAGCGCCTGCATCAGCCGCTCGCGTTCCACCGCAAAATCTTCACCGGTGGTGTAGACCTCGGTACGGTTGCAAGTCGAGAGGACCAGGGCTTCGCCAAGCTGCCTGTGCAGCTTGAGAAGGAGATCAGGGAGATGTCGGTCGTTGACCGCGACTCTCTCCAGGAGCTCTGTTGAGGCGGTCCGGTAGTTCAGCCCGGCTACGAGGAAACGCAAATTCGCTCCGTGTTATACGTGGCAGCTTGGAGACTTTAGCATGGCGTGACGAAAGTCACAAAGGCTCACTAAAGGAGTCCATGCTACTATCCGCGCTCGCCGCTGCATACGTGTGAAGGACTTGTGAAATTTTCCGCTAAGTGACCGGTTGTAAACCGCCCGTCATAGTAAACATTTGGACCGGAGAACAACGTGCCCCTCAACATCCCAGACCCCGATCAGCGTGGATACGTCAACCCGGAGCTGTTGGTCACGACCGATTGGCTGGCCGATCACCTGGACGACCCGAACGTGGTGATCGTAGACCAGGATCTGCCGGACAACTACGCCCGCGCCCACATCCCCGGCGCCGCGGTGTACCAGGATCATTACTACAAGGAGCTCTCGGGCTCACCACACATCCAGGACGCGCGTACGTTTGCCGCGACCATGGAGTCGCTTGGCATAGGCGACGATACGACCGTGGTCGCCTACGACTCGGACGGCAATCACGTGGCAGCACGGCTCTTCTGGGCGCTCAAGTACTACGGACACGACGACGTAAGGATCCTGGACGGCGGATTCCCTAAGTGGTTGGCGGAGGGCAAGCCCCTGTCACGGGAGACGCCAGAGCCGCGGCCGGTGAGCTTCACTTCTCGCCCGCAGGCGGGCATATTTTCGGATAAAGACGATGTCCTCGCCTGCACCGTCGACGACAACGCCATCCTCCTGGATGTCCGGTCGGACTCGGAATGGGACGGCACCAACAGCCGTGGAACGGCGCGCGGCGGCCGCATCGGCAACTCGGCGCACCTGGAGTGGACAAACTTTATAACGGACGGCGACGTACCGGTTATCAAGCCGGCAAATGAGTTGCGGGCGTTGCTTGAGGCGAACGGGGTGACCCCTGAAAAGAAGGTCATCGTGTACTGACAGGGCGGCATCCGTGCGTCGCACGGATTTCTGGTCTTGCAGCTCCTCGGCTACAACAACATCACCGTCTACGACGCTTCCTGGCGTGAGTGGGGTAACGCCCTCGGCTATCCGATTCTGACCTGATCGGGCGCCGGGATCTATCGCGTTTCCGGACGTCGCCCCACATTCAGGCCCGCCGTAACACGGGGACGGGACTCCCAGATTCACGGATCGAACGTAATTGGAGTCACAACGGCGCCAGGCTACCGGCGCCTCAGAGATCGCCCACCGGGCGATCGCCGAACCCGAAAGAGAGCGCGCCCGATGGCGATCTGGGCTCGCCGGGTTTCGGTTTTCCCGGCTTTGGTTTTCGGGCACATCACTTATTCGCCGCAAGTTACTAATCGCACGCCGGTGCTTTTCTGAAGGCGGCGTGTCGGCGATCGAGGATATGGCGCACCAGATTCTCCGAATTCAGGCACTTAAGGACTGGGACGCAGGGTCCACGATCAACGCCGGTTTGATCGACGGAGGGTCGACCCACAACACCATTCCGGCCGAAGCTAACGCCGTGATAGACGTCCGGGTCAAGAACTCGGAGGAAGGCCAGTGGATCACGAACGCAGTGCACAAACTGGAGCCGGTAGACCCCGCAAGTCACGCTGGAGGTGACCGGAACGCTGCACCGCCCGTCGATGGAGCCCGAAGGATCGGTCGCCTAGCTGTTCAGGCGCGTTCAAACGATCGGCGTAGAGCTGGAGCCGTGTGAATCATCCACCGGCGGCGGCAGCGACGCCAACCTGACCGCCGCGCTCGGGATCCCGTTCACAGACGGGATGGGAGCGGTGGGCGAGAATCCGCATGCGGACGGCGAGTACCTGATGGCGTCAGAGTTGCCGGGGAGAACCGAGATGCTGGCCCACTGCCTCAGGTACCTGTAGAGCCGTTCGATCCGCCGTTCTCGTTCGATCCCGACCCGGAATCAGATGTCGCCAGCCTGCGCCCTGCCGGGATCAGCAGCAGCGGACGGCCCGAAGTACGGATCACCTCATCAGCCGTGCAACCGAGTATGGTCCGCCGCCAGCCGCGTCGTACAACGGAGGCCATGACCAGCAGGTGCTCCGGTTCGCGCTCCTGGACATCGGTCAATGTGCGTGCCGCCGGTCCCACTTCGACGCGAGTGTCGACGTCAAAACCTTCTTCCGTCAGGAGGGTCGCGTGCCGTTCCAGATAGTCCTCTGCATTTTGAAGCGCGCCCTCAATAAAGGGCGGAGCGATGCTGCTCAATTCCACAGAGCGATGGAAATCAGATATCTCCGGCACGACGCGCAACAGTGTGATCGGCAGGTCCCCGGCGCGAGCGACACGCCGAACGTAAGGAAGCGCGAACTCCGATACACGTGTGCCGTTCAACGCCACGAGAAGGCGCGTGAGCGTCTTTTCCGGGTCCTTCTTTCTGCGCGCCATGTGGCCGTTCAGGATCAGCATGGGGATCGTGGACCTCACCCGGATCTTCTCGCTTGGACTTTCCGTCACATGCCGCAGGGCCGGATGACGCTCCCCGACGGCCAGCGCCAGAAGGTCGAACCCGCCGGTCGATGCGCGCGCCACCACGGTACCGACCAGTTCCCCGGTGGCGGTGGTAGAACGCGCCGTCACCCCGATGCCGTCAAACTGCTCAACCAGTTCGCTGAAGTACTCCCGCGCCAGCCCCTGGGCGCGATCCGTCAGCATATTCGGGTACTCGATCTGGAGATCGCCCGTGGAGCGTGACCGGGTTGGGCGGAGGACGTGCAGCAAGGTCAGCTCGGAGTCGCACCAGTTCGTCACCTGGACGAGATGGGGCAGTATCCGCTCCGTGCTCTCGGAACCGTTCATCGGGACGAGAACGCGTTTGAACATGGGTTAGGGCCGCGCCGTCGATTCTCACAAACAAGCCCCGCAGGCCTTCGGCGATTCGCCGATTTCGCCCTGGAGCCTCGGCGCCAATTCTATTCCCCCCGGGCGGCGACCAGCTCCGGGGCTTTTTGTGAACGGAAGCCTGTGCGGCTGTCCCCGTGGCGGCTAGACTGAATGCTTCATGACCCACCGAGGCTCAGATATCCTGAATTGCCCGGGGAATACTTATCGATAATCAACGCCGGGCGACCCCGCCCGATTCAAGCGAGATCCTGATTTCCACGTGCCGATAACCCAATCTGAACTCGACGAAGTCGCCCTTTCCAGAGTCGAGTACGAAGCGATAGTCGACCATCTGGGGCGCGACCCGAACGCGCTGGAGCTAGGGTTGTTTGGATCGCTCTGGAGCGAGCACTGCGGTTACAAGCACTCGAAGCCGCTCCTCCGGACATTGCCCGGGGAAAGTGACCGATTGCTGGTGTCCCCTGGCACCGAGAACGCCGGGGTCGTGGATATCGGCGACGGGCTCGCGGTGGCAATGAAGATCGAATCCCACAACCACCCATCTGCCATCGAGCCGCGCGAGGGCGCTGCCACCGGCGTGGGCGGGATCGTCCGTGACATCTTCGCCATGGGCGCACGTCCCATAGCGCTCCTGAACTCGCTGCGGTTCGGCAAACCGGACGGCGCCCGGAATCGCTACCTGCTGGACGGCGTCGTGGGCGGCATCTCCTTTTACGGCAACTGCCTGGGCATCCCGAACGTCGGTGGAGAGGTTGTTTTCGCCTCCTGCTACGACGGCAACCCGCTTGTTAACGCCATGTGCGTCGGACTGGTCGAAAACCGGCACATCATGTCGGCCCGCGCCGAGGGGCCAGGCGACGTGCTGCTGCTCGTCGGCTCCGACACGGGCCGCGACGGCATCCACGGAGCTTCCGGTCTGGCATCCCGCACATTTGAGGAAACAAACGAGCTGCGTTCCGCGGTCCAGGTCGGGAATCCGTTCCTGGAGAAAGTGCTTATCGAGGCCTGTATGGAGGTCATCCAACTGGACAGCGTGGTCGGGCTGCAGGATTGCGGCGCGGCCGGTATCACGAGCGGGGCGATCGAGATGGCTGAACGCAGCGATATGGGGTTGCGGCTTGACGTCGCCGCGGTCCCGAGGCGCGAAGAGGGCATGACCCCCTACGAGGTGATGCTGTCGGAGTCGCAGGAGCGCATGCTGCTGGCGGTGAAGCCGGGACGCGAGCACGAGGTCGAGGCCGTCTTCAAAAAATGGGAGCTGGACGCCACGAAGATCGGCGAGTTTGTGGCCGGGGATTCCGTGGTAATCCTGGACGGAGAGGATGAGTTGTCCGAGACCCGGATCAAGGTCCTCACGGAACCGCCGGAGTACGAGTTTGATCCACCAAAACCGGGTTGGATCGCGGACCTACAGGCGGTAGATATGGACGGGATTCCACCCTCCGGCGACTCGCCTTCGGATGCTTTATTGAAGATGCTGGCGACGCCTAACATCGCCTCCAAACTGCCGGTCTTCCAGCAGTACGACCACCAGGTGCAGACAAATACCGTGGTCGCCCCCGGCGGTGACGCCGCCGTATTGCGGCTCAAGGACAGCAAGCGCGGGATTGCGCTGTCCACCGACGGCAACGGCCGCATCTGCTACCTCGATCCCTACGTCGGAGGCCAGATAGCGGTCGCCGAGGCATGTCGGAACGTGTCCGCCACGGGGGGGCTCCCCGTTGCGATCACTGATTGCCTGAACTTCGGCAGCCCGGAGACGGAAAACGGCCAGTACCAGCTCGTGCAGGCGGTCGCCGGGATTCGGGATGCGTGTGATGCCTTTGGTATCCCCGTCATCAGCGGCAACGTGAGCCTCTACAACGAAGCGCCTGCCGGAGCGATCTACCCGACACCGGTGATCGGAGCGATGGGCATCCTCGACGACGTCCAGAAGCACGCATCGGCCGGGTTTGCCGGAGACGGGGACGCCGTGTACCTGCTGGGCACGGGCTCGCTGGACGGCGACGCGGCGACGCTGGCCGGAAGCGAGTACCTGGACGTGTTCGTGGGCCGGCTCGTCGGGCAACCAGCGCTTGATCTTGACCTTGAAGTTAAGTCTCAGACGGCATGTCGGGACGGGATCGTCGCCGGGCTGATTTCCTCCGCCCACGACGTATCGGACGGCGGGCTGGCTGTCTCCCTGGCCGAGGCGGCGATCCTTGGCGGGCGTGGCGTGGTGGTGGATGCTGGTATCGGCGGTCGTTGGGACGCGGCGCTTTTCGGCGAGGCGCAGTCCCGCATCATCGTGACGGTGCCGGTTGGACGTACTGACGATTTCGAAAAGACAGCCGAGAATGCGGGTGCGCCGACGCTGCGGATCGGCGTCACTGGAGGCGACCGAATCGTCATCAGCGATCTCGTCGACGTGGCGTTGTCCGACGCCGCCGATAGTTGGAATTCGGGGTTCGATACGGCCACCCACACCACGGCGCCGACATCGGTCTGAGCGCCGTTTACCCCTCTTCCACTACGTTTAGGCGACCCATCGCTACGTTTGACACCTGTTGAGCGCGATGCTAAATTTTGACTAGCAGTTCATGAATGCGAGTGCCAGTTGGCGCTCGCTTTTCGCGATCCCCTCGACGACTGTTTCCGGGGATCGGCGATCCCCGGAGGCCCCATTGCCCAGGTACGACTATCGGTGCGTTGACGAAGGTTGTGAGAACGACACCTTTGAGGTGTCGAAGAGTTACACCGATAACTCCGCAACGGCGTGTCCGGTGTGCAATACAGAGGCCAAACGGCTCCTCTCGCCCATCGCAGTACACTTCAAGGGCAGCGGCTTCTACGTAACGGACAACCGGGCCTCAAACGGGGCATCGGGGAGCGATTCCGATTCAGGGTCTTCCGAGAAGGGGTCCGAATCGAAGTCTGACTCCAAGTCCGAGAAGAAGTCTGACTCCAAGTCCAGCTCTGATTCCGGCACGAAAACCAAGGCGGAATCGAAGTCGTCTTCAGGCGACTCGAATAGCAAGTCGAAGGCGGTTTCCTCCGCCGATTAGGTCCGTAGGGTCGAATGGGATCGGGTGTTATGTCCCGATTCTTGAGGTTCTTGGAGGACGGGCGTGGGCGTATTGCCGATCGCCCCTACGGTTGTGGAGTAGAACGTGATCCCAGGAGTGGGCGGGGTAAGCGCCGCCCCTACGGTACGGACGCGGGATAACATGCTTCTTCGTCGGGGTTCATCCGTCTGGGCACCCACTTTTCTCCAGCACAGGGAGTCCCTCATTGCGAGCAGTTGTCCAACGCATTAGCCGTGCTTCAGTGACGGTCGATGGAACTGTGACCGGGAGCGCGGGGACTGGCCTCGCCATCTTGATCGGGATCACGCACGACGATGGGCCGGAGGAGGTGAAGTACCTCCGGGATAAAATCGCCAATCTGCGCATATTCCACGGCGATGACGACGACATCGGTTTTGAGCGATCGGCGTTGGAGATCGGGGCAGACATCCTGCTTGTCAGCCAGTTCACGCTGTACGCCTCCACGCGGAAGGGCCGGCGTCCGGGCTTCACGGAGGCGGCGCCGGGACTGGTCTCGGAGCCGCTGTTCGATCAGGTTGTCGGGGCGTTCAAGGAGACCGGTTTGCGAGTGGAAACAGGCGTGTTTGGGGCGAAGATGCTGGTGGAGCTGGCGAACGACGGGCCCGCTACGTTCATCCTGGACACGGCCGACAGGAATAACCCGAGGCGGAGTTAAACTGCCGCTGGCAATTCAGGGCAAGATCGGGAGTTCTTCAGCAATGCAACTCGAACCGCAGATCGAACAGTTCATTCACGACAACCCGCAGGGCGTGATGACCACGTTCCGCCGCAACGGAATGCCCCAGCTCAGTATCGTCACGGTTTACCCGCGTGACGGCGGCGTCGGCATCTCGATCACGGAGACACGGATCAAGTTCAAGAACCTGCTTCGTGACCCGCGCAGCTCGGTCCTGATTTCGCACGAAGACTGGTGGTCCGGGTTCCTGGTGGTCGAGGGAACCATGGAGATGCAGCACTCCGGCAACACCGACCCGGAAGAGCTCCGGTTGGCCCGGCGGAGCATTTTCAGCGCTACTACCCGACGCCGAAGCGCCGACTGGGACGAGTACGACCGGCTCGTGGACGACGACAAGCGGGTCGCCATGATTCTGCGTCCGGACGCGATATACGGGTCGGTACTGGCCCGGATGGAGGCGGCGTGTGGGTAGCGGTTCTCGCATGGGCGTAATCGTGTTACGTTCACGCACGGATTGCGATCCGCACGTTCCCCCTCACCCCAACCTCCTCCAACAGCGGGGAGAGGGGACAAAACGTATGAGCAAGCGCGCCGTAGGGGCGGCTGTCCATACGTCCTTTGGGTCGATGCCAATCGGCCCGTATGTCGATCTTGCTGAACGAACGTTCAGCGGGACAAGATCGCAGCGGAGTTCACGCCGGTAGATCCTGATCAACCTCAGTTCAGGGCCGTCCGGCAGATCGAGGGTTGCCGCCGTCAGATACTGGACGGGCGATTGTGCCGGTGCGAAGAAGGTCGGCGGCGCATCCGGCACGCTGTCCGTTAGCTCTCCTCCGGTGGGATTCGTATACGTGAGCAGGTTTCCGCCGTGATGCAGCACGAGCGTCGCGGAGCCGTACGGCCGGTCGTAGTAAATAGGAGCGCCTGTGGTCAGGTCCGTCCCTGCCCTACCCCGGTTAAGTCGTGTCGAACACGGTCAGAACGAGCTCGGTCTGGGTGCCAACGATGACGGCGAGCCATTGCCCGTCCGGCGGACTTAAGGGATGATTATCGGCTCTCGTAGTCGAGTGCGATGTTGAGCGCCTTGACAGAGTGCGTGAGCGCGCCGACGGAGATCAGGTCCACGCCGGATTCGGCGGCGGCCCGGACGGTCGCCATGCTGATATCGCCCGACGCCTCGGTGAGCGCCCGGCCGTCGACCAGCTTCACCGCCCTGCTCATCTGATCCGGCGACATGTTGTCCAGCAGGATGATGTCCGCACCGCCCGAAAGCGCCTCGCCGGCCTGCTCAACGGTCTCGACCTCGACCTCAATCCGCAGGTTGTGCCGGGCGTTGCTCCGGGCGCGCCGGACCACGTCCGCGATGCCCAACCCCTCACCTGCAAGCGTCTCGAGGTGGTTGTCCTTGATGAGGACGAGGTCACCGAGGTTAAAGCGATGGTTCGCTCCGCCACCCGCCGTAACGGCGTACTTGTCCAGCGCGCGTAGGCCGGGAGCCGTCTTGCGTGTGTCGATGATGCGGGCGTTCGTGCCCTTTACGGCGTCCACAAGTTCGGCCGTCATGGTTGCGATTCCGCTCATGCGTTGCAGCAGATTAAGCGCCGTGCGTTCCGCCTTCAGGATCCCGGCCATCGAACCAGAGATACGGGCTATCGCCTGGTCCGGTTCAAGACGCAGACTGTCTTTGACCAGCGGTTCCGCTTTGATGCTATCGTCGACACGCCGGAACACCTCACACGCCGCATCGACACCCGCCAGCACGCCGGTCGAGCGCGCCACAAGGTTTGCCGCACCGAGCAATCTCGGCGGTATGAGCACGTCGGTCGTGGCATCGCCCAGGCTCAGGTCTTCACGCAGGGCGCGGTCGATTACGTCATCCAGCGCGGCGTACGGAAGTTCTCCAGCCTGGTCCCAAAATCGACCCACAGAAAGCTCGGGGCGACCGTTAACCGGCCACGTCCAGCATGCGCCGTAGCGCTACCCGGGCGTCTATCGCCGTCTGGCCCTCGACCTTGATCGCGTTGATCACCAGACCCGCCATGAGGCCGTCCAGAACCCACAGCAAATACGCTGGATGGATCCGGTACATCGTGGCGCAGGGGCACACGACCGGGTCCAGGCAAAACACCGTTTTGTCTGGGTTCTCTTTGGCGAGGCGGTTGACTAGGTTGATCTCCGTCCCGATGCCCCAGATCGAACCGGCGGGCGCTTCCGAGACCATCTTGACGATGTACTCGGTCGAGCCGACGTAGTTCGCGGCGTCCACGGTTTCACGGGTGCATTCCGGGTGAACGATCACATTCACGTCCGGGTACCTGGCTCGGGATTCCTGGACCTGAGCCGGGGTGAACCTCGTGTGGACCGAGCAGTGGCCCTGCCACAGGATCACACGGGCTCGCCGTAGCGCTTCCGGAGTGTGTCCACCCATCGGCACAAACGGGTTCCAGACAATGATCTCATCTTCCGGGATGCCCATCTTGAGCGCCGTGTTCCGGCCGAGATGCTGGTCCGGGAGAAAGAGCACTCGCTTGCTGCGCTCAAAGGCCCATTCAAACGTCAGATCGGCGTTGCTGGAGGTGCAGACGATACCGCCGCTGCGGCCGCAGAGCGCCTTGATGTCCGCCGCCGAGTTCATATAGGTGATCGGGACGATTTCTTCCTGGCCGCCGAGGGCGGAGGTCAGGTCCTCCCATGCATCCTCAACATCCTCGCTCTGGGCCATATCGGCCATCGAGCAACCGGCCGCCATGTTCGGGAGGATAACCGTTTGCTCCGGTCCGCTCAGAACGTCGGCGGTCTCTGCCATGAAATGAACGCCGCAGAAGACGATGAACTCGGCTTCTTTATTTTCGGACGCCAGGCGGGAGAGCTTGTACGAGTCCCCTGAGAGGTCTGCGTACTTGAATACGTCTTCTCGCTGGTAGTGATGGCCGAGGAGGAGAACCTGATCTCCCAGCGTTTCCCGCGCCGAAGCGATGCTGGCGTTTATCTCTTCCGGGGTCATCTTAAGGTACCTGATCGGCACCTTCTGCCATCTGACGCCTGACTTGAATTCCTCTTCAAGGGTCAGGGTCCGCAGGTTGCCATCTGTGCGACAGAAGGCTGACTGCTCTAGTTCCGTGATCGGTATTACGATCCGTTGCGAGCCGGTGGTCATGCTGGATATACCCTCAGTCGATCTCCCGTCGCCGACATTTCAGCCGCCGTGACCTCTCCCTGTAATGACCAGGGGCTGGTCCCGGTGATCCGCACCATTGCGAATCCGCCGATACGAGTCTCGAACGTCTCAGAGTTTTCTATGTAAACAAGTTTATCCGTTCTTGTGCGTCCCTGGTACTTTCCCCTCGAATGCCCATCGATAAGCACATCGAATTCCGAGTCATCAAACCCAGAGTTGATGTCACCGCAGATTCCTTCTTGCAGCTCGTTCAACTGCACCAGACGCCGCTTCTTTTCTTCTACCGAAACGGTGTCAGGGTGCTGACGTGCCGCAATAGTACCCGGTCGGACCGAGTATGCGGCGGAATGGACCTTGTCGAAACGCACCTGCGTGAGGATATCGAGAGTATTTGCAAACTGGGACTCGGTCTCTCCGGAGAATCCGACGATCACGTCCGTCACCATCGCGACGCCAGGGATATTCTCCCGGATCTCGTCGACCTTCCTGAGGTATTCGTCCCGGGTGTAGCCGCGCCGCATGCGCTCAAGGACCACGTCGTCGCCAGCCTGGAACGGCAGATTGATGTTCTCGCACACCTTCGGTAGCTCGCCGACGGCGCGGATGATCTTCGCCGACATGTCGCTCGGGTGCGATGTGAGGAAGCGGATGCGGTCGAGCCCCACGACCTCGTTGACGGCGTACATGAGGTCGGCGAGGTCGTGGGCCGGTTCGAGGTCGTGGCCGTAAGAATCGACGTTCTGGCCGAGCAGGATGACCTCTCGAACGCCCCGGCTCACTAGCATCTCCGTCTCGTAGACCAGTTCCTCTATCGAACGGCTGACTTCTCGCCCTCGCCGGTACGGGATGATGCAGAAGCTGCAGAACTTGTCGCAGCCGTGGATGATCGGGATGAAGGTAGAGACCCTGGGATCGGCGGGCAGCAGTTCCTGGATACAGCCGTCGGGGTCGATACCGACCGTCTCTCCGGCCATCTGGAGTATGGGCTCAAACTCCTGCGGACGCGCCCACGTGTCGACCTGTGGGAAGCGGCGGCTTAGCTCTTTGCTCTGTGGGCCGACCATGCAACCCATGACGGCAATGCGGCGCGCTGGGTCTTTTTCCTTTTCCTTCTTGAGAGCGCCCAGCATCCCGGTCGCCGTGTCTTCAGCGCTCTGGCGCACGACGCAGGTGTTGAGCACCACAACGTCGGCGGTCCAGGGATCGTCGCACTCGGACAGGCCGAGCTGTTCGAGCCCGCTCCCGAGCCGTTCTGAGTCGGCCTTGTTCATCTGGCAGCCGACCGTCCAGATGTGATAAGTGGTCATGAGGACAGGCCGTTGCGTGGTCGTGAAAAAGTGGCGGAGGGAGAGGGATTCGAACCCTCGAAGGGGTTATACACCCCTTACCGGTTTAGCAAACCGGCGCACTAGGCCTCTATGCGACCCCTCCGCGGTAGTGAAGCCCTACCTAACGACTATAGCAATGGCAGGTTGGGCACGCAATTATTTTACTGTGAGTAAGAGAGCGTCTTGGGAGGGTCGGAGTAACGCGTTTACCGATTCGACGAATGAATGATGGTGCATGTACCGATGAAAGTTCTTCCGCCTCGGTCGGGATGACAGTTTCGCCGTGATTCGCTAAGAAGAGACGCTGTGCATCAACACCGAAGGAACGAATGACTATCCTCCCTTGGGTCGATGGCAATCGGCCCGTACGTATGTTGTGTTGCTCGGCCGGGAGATTCCTGAATCAAGTTCAGGACAGGTTCTTCGCATCGGACTCAAGATGACCATTTGCCCTTGTCTCGTAGGGAAAGTCTTTGGCACAAACGCCGCATGGCCTGCGCGTGCTCCGACTCGTTGCGTTGATCAGGCCTTTTTCGCAGCAACACCGTAGGGGCGGCTGGCGATCCGCCCTCGGGTCGATGGCAATCACCCCATACGACTATTGTGATGAACGGTCGGTTTGTTGAATTACGAACGGGGCGGAAGGCTGGGCGGGACATTCCTCGCGTGCCAGCTTCCGAATGATAAAAGGGTCGCAGTGCACGCTTCCTGAGGTCCTCGAAAGGCGGGCGGGGCAAGCGCCGCCCCTACGGCGTTACACCCCTGCGGTTTCAGGCGGAGGCTCGCTCTGAGTCCGGGTCACCGACCCAGACGTCTCCGCCTTCGAAGTACTCTTTTTTCCAGATGGGCACGACCTGTTTGAGCCGGTCGATGAAGTGGAGGGTTGATTCAAAAGCGGGGCGACGATGCGCCGCTGATACGGCGATCACCAGACTTAGCTCGCCGATGTCGACGCGGCCTATCCGGTGTGCGATGGCGACCTTGTCGATCTCCCACCGATCTTTGATCTCATCGATCAACTCCTGGAGCTTCTCGTCGGCCATCGGCCGGTACGCCTCGTACTCCAGGTACTCGACACCTCGCCCGTCGTTGTGGTTGCGGGTGACGCCCTCAAACGTGATCACCGCGCCGTCTGTGTCGTCCCGGACGGCATCGGTAAGGATGTTCGGTTCGAGAGGCTGGTCTGTGATGATGATCATGGTGAGATACGAATTTTACTTAGTTATTGGAAAGAGCGGGAGCGATTCGCAAAGTCGATGTTTACCCCCTCTCCCAGCGGGAGAGGATCAAGGTGAGGGAGAAGTTTCGTATTTCAGTATGGTTTCCAAGATGCCACCTAAGTTCTCTAGAACATCGTCGTTCCAGAATCGCACGACGCGGTAACAGCGCCGTTCAAAGAAAGACACGCGCTCGTTGTCTGCCTCAACGGTTTCCATGTATTGGGAACCGTCTAACTCGACGATCAAATGATTTCTCTCGCAACAAAAATCTGCCACGTAGGGAGGCAACGGAAACTACCGGTGGAATTTGGCGCCCGCTAACCGTCCATCACGAAGCCAAAACTAGACCAACCTTTCTGCGTCCGTCTGGTTGCGGCGTAGCGTCCTTGCCGTCGCCGTTGACCTCGCGTTTCGACGCCGTACCGCCATCAACTCTTCTCCCTCACCCCAGCCGTCTCCCGCTGGGAGAAGTGGTTGGTTAACCGCCGCTTACGGGCGGGATGAGGGCCAGTTCGTCGCCGTCGGCCACTGTGTCTGTGAACTCAACGTACTCGTTATTGACAGCAGCCATCAGGCTTGTGGGAGCGGCCCACTTCTTCGGGGCGTTGTGCTGGGCGGCTTCGATGGCGTCCCTGACGGTCGCACCTTCGGGCAGTTCCACGGACAGGTCGCCGGTCCCCGCACGGTCCCGGAGTCCAGCGAACAGTTTGATAGCGATCTTCATAGGCCTGTGCGGTCTCATTTCGTGGGTAATGACTGCTTTGAGTATACGGCTGGCCAAGGGTAAATCGGCGTCGGCGACGTGGTATTCAGCTTCACGACACGACCGGGCGCATGGCACAATTAGCCTCTCAAAAATAAATCCCGCACGCGGGCGCAGGGCACGATGACAAACTCAAAGGTGTTCTTAGACGGCTCATACGGCACGACGGGTCTCAGGATTGCTGAGAGGTTGGGGCCGCGCGACGACATCGACCTGATCGTTGTAGACAAAGACCTGCGCAGGGATGTTGGTGAACGGCGAGACGCGCTGGTGAACTCCGACTTAGCGATCCTTTGCCTGCCGGACGATGCGGCCGTGGAAGCCGCCGGGTGGGCCGCCGAGAGCGATACCAAAATCATCGACCCGTCCACGGCTCACAGGATTGCCGATGGTTGGACTTACGGGCTGCCCGAGATGACGCCGAACCAGCGTGACGCGGTTCGGGAGTCCGACACTGTGTCCAACCCGGGTTGCTACCCGACGGGGGTCATCCTCAGCATTCGGCCGTTGACCGAGGCGGGGATCCTCTCCAAGGACATGCCGCTCACGATCCACGCCCTCTCCGGGTACTCGGGCGGCGGCAAGAATCTGATCGCCAAGTGGGAAGGCGGACAGCCCGATCTCGCGGGACTTCCGTTCGAGTCTCCGTATGCGCTTCACACGAAGCACAAGCACGTGCCGGAGATGCAAAAGTACTCCGGTCTGACCTACGAACCGCAGTTCATGCCAGCCGTGGGCCCGTACCTGAAGGGTATGCGCGTCGAGGTGCCGCTGCACAAGTCGGTCATCCAGAAGGGGGCTTCCGCCGAGACGATCTACACGTTGTTAAGTGAACGCTACGCGAACGAACCACTGATCAACGTGGTGTCGATAGACGACGCCCTGACCTACACAGACCCGGCTTTCGATCCGCAGTCGAGGAACGACAACGACGGGCTGGACATCTCTGTCGTGCCGAACGTCCTCAGGCACGTCCTGATAATCATCCAGATAGACAACCTGGGCAAGGGCGCGTCTGGCGCAGCTATCCAGAACATGAACCTGATGCTTGGGCTGCCCGAGCACGCCGGGTTGAACGTTTAGGGACGCATCACTTCCCCTGTTTCAGGGAGCCGCTCGGTGAAAACGGGAGATGCGGCGAAGGGAGTACAACACGATCCGACCGCATGGCTCACTGGGCTACAGGCCGCCGGCGCCAGAGACATTCATACCGTCAGTCACAGAGGTGTCAGGACTAACATAATCCCTAGCACCGTGTCAGGGGGCAGGTCGTATCGGTGGCCGTTGCAAACGTTAAAAGCCGGGCGATGCCGGTGAGACTGGGATTCAACCTGAACGCCACATGCGAGAGAGCATGCTGCAGGATAGGCATTATTTCGATGCTGCTGTGTATTCGCTGTTGGCTCGGGAGTGGAATCCGATTCGGGACGAAGGGGGGCACGACTCCCTGTCACAACACCTTTCGCGTTGACACCCCTTATACGGCGTATTTACACTTATTCAGTTAATCGCCTGAGCGTCAGAGTATTTCTGCCGTCTTCCGGATCATCCCAAACGTAACTGGAGTCTATTTCTTTACATGGTTCGCATCCGGCTGCGCCGCATTGGCGCCAAGGGCCACCCGTTTTACCGAGTTGTGGTCGCTGACCAGCGCACCGCCCGCAACGGCGCGTTCATCGAGCAGATCGGCACTTTCGACCCGATGAAAGAACCGTCCGAGGTCAAGATCGACGAAGAGGCGGCACTCAAATGGCTGCGCCAGGGCGCACAACCTAGCGAGTCGGTCGGCGCGATGCTCAAGAAGCTTGGCATCCTGGACAAAGTGAAAGAGACCGCCTGATCTCATGAAAGAGATGGTCGAGTACATCGCCCGGGCGCTTGTCCGTAACCCCGACGCAGTCGAGGTCATGGAGGAGGTGCGCGGCAACCGCGTGTTCATCACGCTCATCGTGGACGACGAGGACAAGGGCAAGGTCATTGGCCGCGACGGTCGTGTGGCCCAGGCCATTCGCTCCCTGCTTCGGGTCGCTGGCGTAAAGTCGGACCAGCGCATCGTCCTCCAGATCGACTAATCCTTCCGGGGAAGGACATTGTCGCCACCACGCCCCAACAGGGCCCGCCGGGAGGCGCGTAATCAGAGCCCGCCGACCAGGGGAAAACCCCCGACGGCCATATCCGAGCCGTCGACGCCATCGCGTGTTGTGGTCGCTTCTGTGCGAAGGGCGTGGGGCACCGAAGGCGCTATCGCCGTCAGCCAGTTCTCCGACGACCTGGCCCGGTTCTCTCCCGGCGAGGTTGTTTACCTGCACGATGGGCGCGCCGCAAAGGTGATCGAGAGTCATCGCGCTGGGTCGGCCACGATTCTCCACCTGGACCTGCTGCGTAACACCCGCAACGCCGACGCTCTGCGTGGGACAATCATTGAGATGGAGCGCGACGACCTGCCGGAAGCGCCGGACGGCGCTTACTACCACTACGAGATCGTCGGAGCGAAGGTGCGCACCACCGGGGGCGAAGAGTTGGGCGAGGTGCTGGAGATCATCGTCACCGGTGCGAACGATGTGTACGTTGTCGGCGATTCTGGCGCGACCGATTCCAAAGGCCAGATTCTCATCCCGGCGATTTCGGATGTGGTGCTGGAAGTTGATGTGAATAACAGCGTCGTGACCGTGGATCTGCCGGAGGGTTTGCGGTAGGGGCGGGGCCGGACCGTCGAGCCAGGAACCGTGTCCTGAGGCTCTCGAAGGACCGGCGGTTTGCAGTTACGATGTGGTATCCGGTTTGACCTTTGACCCGATTTCGGACGGTTTGCCAAGATCAGTCTTTAACTTGTGGCAATCCCGCTCCTGAGCCCGTGAACGTCTAAGCCCGCACACCGAAACCCGATCGGCAACGGGAGGAACACCATGTCCGGCCACTCTAAGTGGAGCACCATCAAACACAAGAAGGCTGCGACCGACGCGCGTCGGGGGCAACTCTTCACAAAGATCGCCCGTGAGATCATCGTGGCGGCACGTGGCGGCGCGGACCCAGAAACGAACTTCCGGCTGCGTCTCGCCATTCAGACCGGCAAAGACGCCAACATGCCGAACGACAACATCGATCGGGCAATCGCCAAAGGTTCAGGAACCGGGGCTGACGGCGTTGAGCTGGAAGAGATCACTTACGAGGGCTACGGCCCCGGCGGCACTGCGATCATGGTCCAGACCCTGACGGACAACAAGAATCGAACCGCCTCGGACGTCCGGCAGATGTTCTCCCGCGCTGGTGGGAACCTGGCAGCGGCCGGCGCAGTAGCGTGGGGGTTTTCCAACTCCGGCGTGATCAATGTTGAAGCCTCGTCGGTCGATCCTGAAGAGATCGCTCTTGAAGCCGTGGACGCGGGCGCTGAGGATTTCGATATCGAAGGCACCGCGATCGAGTTCAAAGCGGCATTCACGGATTTCGAGACGCTGAAGTCGGCTCTCGAGGCGATGGACGGTGTAAAGGTGGTGTCCGCGGAACTGGCGATGGTGCCGGATACGCTAGTGGAGCTAGACGATACGAAGGCCAAGCAGACGCTCCGGCTGCTGGACACGCTGGAAGAGCTTGATGATGTCCAGAAAGTGTTCTCAAACGCCGACTTCCCGGAAGACGTTCTGGCGGAGTACGCCGAGGCCGGTTAGACACCCGGAATGCGGACAGATTCCATTCTCACGGCGGGGAAAGGTACAGGATTCGGGAGAAGTCGCTTTCCCCTCGCACGTTGTATCGTCCGTAGTCTTGCCTCTGGACGTGCCGGAGATATCAATGAGTTCGACAGGGGACGTTCTCCCTCACCGACACCCTCTTCCGCCGGGAGAGGATGTCCTGTTCCTTCCCCTTCCGGAGAGGGGATGTTATGAGCATGGATTACGATGCCTGGGCCGAATGGTATGACGTCTTTTACTCTACCGCCGGAGTCGATGACGTCGAGTTTTATATGGACCTGGCAGTGCTCTCCGGCGGACCGGTGCTGGAGATCGGTTGCGGGACGGGACGCGTAAGCCTGCCGATTGCAGCCGCCGGCGTGGACGTGGTCGGCGTGGACTTTTCGCCAGCTATGCTGGCGAAGGCTCGTGAGCGAGCGAGGGAGACAAGCGATCTTGGCGGCTCATTCGAGTTCGTTCAGGGCGATATGCGGACGTTATCGTTGGGCCGCCAATTCCCACTGGTCATCATCCCGGCCCGAACCTTGTACTTGGCGTTAACGCCGGAAGAGCAAGTGGAGTCGCTGCGTCGTGCCGCTTCGCATCTGGGCCCCGGCGGGCTGCTGGCGTTCAACATGTTCGTCCCAGATTCAGAGTTGGTTTCAGACACGGCCGAGTTCCGGGTAACGATGGGCGAAGCAATCAACCCAGTAACCGGCTTCCGGTGTGTGCTCAGTGGGGTCAATCGGCCCGATCCGATCGCTCAGACGATCCACAACATCCAGACCGTTGAAGAGCTGGACGATAACGGAGGCGTCCTGCGAACGGTCGATCTGGATGTGAACATCCGCTACCTGTTCCCGTCCGAGGTCCACGTGATGCTGGAGCAGGCCGGGCTGGTGGCGGACCAGGTATTCGGCGATTTCAACGGCGGCCCGCTGGACGAGGACAGCGAGGAGATGGTGTGGGTGGTGCGACGGGCAGACGGTTAGGCGCGTCTCGGGGCGACGGGGGGGCTGAGGGTGTCCAGTGTCAACCGCGAGGTAGGGCAACCACGTCAGGGGTTGATGTGAAATGCGTTCTCCCTCACCCCTGCCCTCTCCTGCTGGGAGAGAGTGAGCCGGCGTATTGCCATATGCCCCTACAGAGTGGTCAGACCTCGTGTTGTGGGGCACCCATGATGCGGTTATTGAAATACGGGTGCGGGCGGGGCGGCCGCCGCCCCTACGGTGTGATTCCCATCATCGACTGTGACGGCCCGCACTCGCCATTTGCGCGACTCTAATAGAATCGTAGAGATGTCACGCCCATGCCGGGGCGTATGACTACATGCCCGCCCTTCGAGAGCTTCAGGGATCCCACCAACCCTTCACACCCATGCCTGATTTCAAGACCGTCTCGGACTTCAAGCCCACCGGCGACCAGCCGGCGGCTATCGACGCGCTCTCGAAGGGGCTCGATGACGGGAAGAAGCATCAGACCCTGCTGGGCGTGACCGGCAGCGGCAAGACCTTCACGATGGCGCAGATCGTCGAGCGCCAGCAGCGCCCTGCCCTCGTGATCGCCCACAACAAGACGCTGGCGGCGCAGCTTGCGTCAGAGTTCCAGGAGTTCTTCCCGGATAACTCGGTCCAGTATTTCGTTTCCTACTACGACTACTACCAGCCCGAGGCCTACATCCCGCGGTCCGACACTTACATCGAGAAAGAGTCAGACATCAACGAGGAGATTGACCGGCTGCGCCACGCCGCCACGCGGGCGCTGCTAACGCGTCGGGACTCGCTGATCGTGGCGTCCGTTTCGTGCATCTACGGCCTCGGCTCCCCCGAGGAGTACGAGAGCTTTGTCCTGAACCTGACCAAGGGCGAGAAGACGGGCCGCAACAAGGTCGTTCGGCGCCTCGTGGACATGCACTACGACCGCAACGACATCGACACGAGCCGGGGTCGGTTCCGGGTGCGGGGCGACACGCTTGAGGTCATGCCGGCCTACGACGAGTTGGCGGTCCGGGTGCAGTTCTGGGGCGACGAGATCGAGCGCATCACGGTGCTCGACCCCCTGACGGGCGAGATCCTTGGCGACCGGGACGAGATCGATATTTACCCCGCCAAGCACTTCGTGACCTCCGAGCAGCGCTTGCTAGAGGCGCTGGGCGATATCGAGGAGGAGCTTGAGGTCCGCCTGAAGGAGTTCACGGACAGCGGCAAGTTGCTGGAGGCGCAACGGCTTGAGCAGCGCACGCGTTACGACGTGGAGATGCTGCGGGAAACGGGCTCGTGCCCGGGCGTCGAGAACTACTCCCGGCCGCTTGGCAGACGTGCGCCCGGCTCCGCTCCCTGGACCCTGCTGGATTATTTCCCGAAGGACCTTTTAATCTTCATCGACGAGTCGCACATGACGCTGCCGCAGATCCGCGGCATGTTCCACGGCGACCTAGCGCGAAAGACGACGCTCGTGGATTACGGCTTCCGGCTGCCGTCTGCGATCGACAATCGACCGCTTTCGTTTGACGAGTTTGAGGATCGTGTAAACCAGATCGTGTACGTGTCTGCGACGCCCGGCCCATACGAGGACCAGCACGAAGAGCAGCGGATTGAGCAGCTGATCCGGCCGACCGGGTTGCTTGACCCGACCATCGAGGTGAAGCCGACCGCCGGGCAGATCGACGATCTGATCGACAACATCAAGGAGCGGATCGGCAACCATCAGCGTGTGCTGGTGACGACGTTGACGAAGCGTATGGCGGAGGAGCTTTCGCAGTACCTGCTGGAGATGGGCGTTCGGACGCAGTATCTGCACTCCGACATCGACACGTTTGAGCGCACGGCGATCCTGCGAGACCTGCGGCTGGGCGTTTACGACGTGGTGGTGGGAATCAATCTGCTGCGTGAGGGACTGGACCTTCCTGAGGTTTCGCTGGTCGTCATCCTGGACGCCGACAAAGAGGGTTACCTGCGGTCGAACACATCACTTGTGCAGACAGTGGGCCGGGCGGCTCGGCATGAGCTTGGCCACGTCATCATGTACGCCGACAACATGACGGACTCCATGCGCACGGCGATCGAAGAAACGGCGCGCCGACGCGTGGTGCAAGACGCACACAACAAAGCGAACGGCATCGAGCCTGCGTCGATCATCAAAGAAGTGCGCGACATGACGGAGCGAATCCGGCAGGTCGCCGAGACAAAGGCGCCTTACGTGGCAGCCGAGGGTCTGCCAAGAGACGACCTGGCGCGGTTGGTCCGGGACCTTGAGTCGCAGATGCGGACGGCGGCGCGGGACCTGGAGTTTGAGAAGGCGGCGCTACTGCGGGACCAGATCGTGGACCTGCGGAAGGTGATGGTCGATACGGAGATCGCGACGCCGACAGCGGGAGATTAGCGGACCGGAGCCTGGCCGTCAGAGTGACGGGCGGGGCAAGCGCCGCCCCCACGGTGTTGTTGCACTGCGTTTGTTTTCCGCGTATCACGGCAAAACTGTCATCTTGGGCATTATTGTCATTCTGAACTTGATTCAGGATCGGCCGATACCCTGGCGGCGTCCGAAATACGCGATAACGGATTCTCACGTTGTCTCGGATCGAGCGGGGCCTGAATCAAGTTCAGAATGACAATAATGCGTTGCCGTCCGTTTCCAAAGTTCTCGTTGGAAACCCGAGGGCGGATACCAATCCGACCTTACGGTGGTCCACAAAACCCACCGAAAATCAACTCCCCACGGGCCCTTCCAGGCCTGTATCATTTCGCCTCATGACAATTGGTCTTGGCGTGCGATGTACGCGCCGCGATCGCGTTTGCGCGCCCTGATGCGTCACTTACGGCTTCCGTTTGGCAACCGCTTCTCGGGCTGGTTCATTGTGGCCGGAGCCGCGCTGGTACTTTTTGGCGCAGCCGGTAGCCGGTTCTCCTTCGGCGTGTTCCTGACTCCGCTGACCGAGGATTTTGGCTGGTCACGTAGCTCGATGTCCGGTGCGCTGGCCATTGCCGGGCTTGCGACAGCATTTTTGCGCCCGGTAGCCGGTTATCTTTCCGACCGCTTCGATCCCGCCAAAATGGCGTTGATAGGTATGGCGATGGCCGGGTTTTCACTGCTGGGCCTGTCGCAGATCAATGAGTTATGGCAGCTCTACACCCTTTTCCTGATCATGGGATCCGGGTTCACGCTCGCCTCGCCCGCCACGCTGACCCGGCTTATCAGTTCTGCTTTCACAAAACGCCGGAGCCTCGCGCTCTCGCTGGCGGGCAGCGGTTCGGCGATCGGAGAAACGACGCTCGTTCCGATTTCCGCCACCGTGCTGACTATCGGAGGCTGGCGGTCTGCCTACGCCGTACTGTCGATGCTCGTGCTGGTCGTGATCATCCCGATTTCGTACCGCTTGCTGAAATCGAAGTTCGTACCGGAGGTGGATGACCGGAATCCTGCGGAGATCAAGAAGGCCAAACAGGCGGAGTCCGAGGGTCCTGTCTGCGCATGGGCGCCCGATCAGGGAATGTCGCTCAGAGAGGCCGCGAGGACACCCATCTTCTGGGCCCTTACGCTGGGCTTCTTCACCTGAGGCTACACAATGGGCTTCGTGAATGCCCACTTCGTTGCTTACGCCGAGGGATTCGGCGCGAGCAGCATCGTCGCCGCAGGAGCTCTCGCGACGGTTGGCGTGACCGGCGTGATTGGCGCTCTCACGTTCGGCAACATAGGGGACCGCTACAACACGCGCTACATCCTGGCCGTGGCGTATAGCTTCCGCGGGATCGGTTACGGAGTTCTCCTCCTGGCGAATTCGCTGCCGCTGGCGACCGTGGGAGTGATGATCATCGGGGCGTCGTGGACGAGCGTGATCTCACTCACGGGCTCTGTCAGTGCGGAACAGTTTGGGCTGCGGCGTCTCGGCACGGTTTACGGCGCCATCTTCGGCATCATGCCGCTGGGCGCTGCCTCCGGGGTCTGGATCGCCGGGCGTGTGTACGATAGTCAGGGCTCCTACGACCTTGCGTTGTGGGCCGCCATGGCCGTCGGGCTGACCTCGGCGGCGCTGATCGGCGTTCCGAAATACCAACAGCTTGCGCCGGAGATCGATCGATCGGCGGCTGCGGCGGCAACCGCGGACTAGGATTCGGATCATCTATCGGGAAAATTCGGTAATAGGCGCGAATCAACCCGCGTAAATTGCCCGGAGCTCCTGCCCTTGCTAAACTGACCGTATCGTTCAACGCGGTCCTAACCTCCAATTAAGCCTCCCCGACCGCAGAAACGTAAGGAATCCCAAATGACCACCGATCAACGGCTCACTAAAGACGCAGTGATCGAGGCCCTCAAAGAGGTTTACGACCCGGAAATCCCGGTCAACATCGTGGACCTTGGCCTCATCTACGACGTCGAGGTTGAGGATGGCGAGGTCGCCGTCGAGATGACCCTGACGGCACAGGGATGCGGTATGGGCCCCTACATCGCCCAGCAGGCCGAATGGCGAATCGCCGAGATGCCCGGCGTCGAAGACGTTGAGGTTGAGCTTGTCTGGGATCCGCCGTGGTCTCCGGAACTGATCACGGAGGACGGCAAGCGTCTTCTGGGTCTGGACTAACCCGGCCACGGCCGGGACGTTGGCTTGATTCAGCCTGGCGCTAATTTGAATCCACGGGGCGGTCCAGATCGGGGCCGCCCCCGTCGCGTAATCTCTCAGAAAATCAACCACCCAAGGATTCATTCGAAGTCACATGACGCAACAGCCGCAGCAACAAAGGGAACTGACCCCTGAAGAACGCACCCGGGTTGAGGGCATGAAGCGCAACTGGGAACAGAAGCGCCTGGTCAACGAGCGGTTGCAACAGATCGGCAAGCGCATTGGCGTTTACTCCGGCAAGGGCGGTGTGGGCAAGACGACCATCGCCGTTAACCTCGCAGTGATGCTCGCCCAGGAGGGCGCCCGCGTCGGGCTGTTCGACTGCGATATCGACTGCCCCAACGTGACGCGCGTGATGCGTATCAGCGACGGGCCAACCTCAGACGATGGCACGGTGATGATCCCGCCGTCACGTTTCGGCGTGCGCGTGATGTCAATGGCGATGTTCCAGGAAAACGAGGAAGAGGCGACTATCTGGCGCGGGCCGATGATCCATAACGCCATCAACCAGTTCTTGACCAACACCGACTGGGGCGAGCTCGACTACATGGTGGTCGACCTGCCGCCGGGCACGTCCGACGCCCCGCTGACGGTGATGCAGACGCTGAACCTTGATGGCTTTGTCGTGGTCAGCACACCTCAGGAACTGGCGGCGCTTGACGCCAAACGCTCGATCAACATGGTGAAGAAGCTCAACCTGGAAGTCCTGGGCATTGTCGAGAACATGTCCGGCTCGATCTTTGGCAGCGGCGCAGGCGAACAGTTGGCCGAGGATATGGAACTGCCCTTCCTCGGGCGGGTGGCGATGCGGGCCGAGTATCAGCAGTCCGAGACGAAGCCGACGGTGTTCAACTCCGACGAGGTTGCGGACGAGTTCCACACGATCGCAGACGGCGTCCGGAAGCGGCTGGTCGAGCTGGATCCAGAGGCTTAGGCCGAGGTCCGTACGCAGGTTGACCGGCGGCGTGACCTCCGTTTAACTCGCACTATGCCAGGTAACGATGCGCCCGCCAGACAGATTGACCGTTATATTTCGGTCTCGGTGTCACCCCGACGCTGGCGTGGTTTGCTGGCCGTCGTCGTGATGACTCTTGCTCTGGTCGACGCCGCTTGTAGGAGCGATGAGGTCATCCCGCCCATGGCTCCGGACACCCCCATCCCGGCCACTTCAACGCCGGTTCCCACACCCCGGCCAACGCGCGTGCCACGCCCTACGCCCACACAGGTTCCGGTGCTTCCCCCGGTCACGATCGACGGGTATCTGATCGAGACCTTCGCCGGCATCCAGACGCCGGGCGACCTGGCGTTTGACGGCGAAAATGTGTGGGTCGCTATCGTCGGCGACAACGCCGTATCCAAGCTTGACGACGATGGCAAGATCATCGCCACCTACCCAGTCGGTGTGGCGCCGCGGCCGATCGCTTTTGACGGCGAGTTCATGTGGGTCGGCAACAACGCCGTCAGCTCCGTCACCAAGCTAGCACTTGATGGCGAAGAGATCGGCACCTACCCGGTTGGTGGCGGCTACACCTCACCTGCCGCGATGGTCGACGACGGGACGAACATGTGGGTTGTCGCGTCCTGGGGCAACTCGCTCCACAAACTGGCGCCCGGTGGCGAGGACCTGCTATCGATCGCAATCCCTGGCAACCACCCTTCACCCTGGGCCGTGACTTTTGACGGCGACGCCATCTGGCTTGCCAGCTTGAACCTGCACACCGTCGACAAGATCTCTCTGGACGGCGAGGTTCTGGGGTCGTTCCCGGTAGGCAAGCGCAACGTGGATTACGGGGGCATCGGAACCGACACCGGCGGACAGGGCCCGACGGCGCTGGCGTTCGATGGAACGGCGGTGTGGGTGGCCTCTAACTGGCTTGATCTGGTGACGCTGCTGAGCACGGACGGTGAGATCTTGAAAGAGATCACAGTGGGCGCTTGGCCGTCCGGGCTGGTTTTCGATGGGGAGACGGTGTGGGTCAGCAATTTCGTGGACGACACGGTCACCCGGCTCGGGCTGGACGGCGAGGAGGTCATCACGCTTCCGGTGGGGAAGGGTCCGGTGAGCATGGTCGCTGTGCCTGTACGCCCCGGCAGGAACGCCTCGTTGTGGGTGGTCAACACGTCCGAGACGACGGTGTCCAAGATCACGTTGCCGTGAGATACGCGTTAGGGAGGAGACAACGAAATGATTCCAGATAAATTCCTGTGCATCTTCGAAAAGAAGGTCATCGGCCATCTGGCGACGACGCGCCCCGACGGCGCGTTACAGAACAATCCGGTGATCGTCATGCTGGTCGATGGAGAGCTCAAAATTAGCCTCACCAAGACCCGCAAAAAGTACCGCAATCTGATCACCGACCCGCGTTGCGCCGTCTCCATCACGGACCCTGACGACAGTTCGCACTACCTTGAGGTGCGCGGAACGATCTCTTTTGAGGACGATGTCGATAACGCGTTCGTCAATGCGATCGCAAAGAAACACACGGGACGAGATATCTACGCCGGCGATTCGGCGGGCGAAGTACGTGTGGTCGCCACCGTTACTGCGGAGCACGTAACCGGGCGTTAGGGATGCGAACGGGTCGACCGGCAACGAGCCGAGTGTGGATACTCAGCCGCCCCTACGGTGTTGACGTTTGTCATCCCAAGCGTAACCGAGGGATCTTCACCAACACATCGTCCGGCCGAAACGCAGTGATTGCGCAAAACCTTGGACCTCACTCACTCCAGTCCTCTCCCACCGAAAGAGGGAGAGCGAGGCGAACGCACAATCGTTCAAGCGAGATCGAGCGGATAGTCAACCGCCCCTGAGGCATATTGGCGAATCGGGCTCTGACCGCAGCCGTAGGGCCGCTGCCCGGCCCTACGGCTGTTCGCTCCACCGGTCATTACGCCACCGGCACAAGCTTCAAACAGACCGGCATGGAGACCGTCACCTCGGTGCCCGTCGCCGTCAGCTTTCCAGAGTCGCCGTCGATCTCAAACACAACGATGTTGTCGGTGTCCTGGTTGGCGGCCAGTATGTAGCGGCCTGTCGGGTCGATCGCGAAGTTACGCGGGTTGTTCCCACGGGTTGATTCGTGGCCGACGTATTCCAACTGGCCAGTCGTTGCGTCTACCCCGTAGATAACGATGCTGTCGTGGCCGCGGTTTGAGCCGTAGATAAAACGGCCGTCCGGCGAGATGTGGAGATCGGCACAACTTGATGAACCGTCCCAGCCATCCGGCAGCGCGGGAACTGTCTGGGTCGGCGTCAAACGCCCGGATGCGCGGTCGTATTCCATCGCCGTGATCGTGTTGTCCAACTCGTTGATGGCGTAGGTATGGGCGTGATCCGGGTGAAAGTCAAAGTGGCGCGGGCCGGCGCCCGGGTGAAGCTCGACGTCCGACCCCACCGGGGTCAGCTTGCCGGACGACGAGTCGAGTTGATACGACTTGATGCGATCGAGCCCGAGGTCGTTGATGTAGACCCAGCCCGTCTGGTGATCCAGGTTGGCCGAGTGCGCGTGCGGCTCCCCCTGCCGGTCGGGAACGACGCCGGCTCCGCCTTCGTGCTGGACGAAATCGGAGGGCGCGTTGAGGCTTCCATCCGGGTTGATGGGGAGCACCGCGACGCTGCCGCCGTTGTAGTTGGCGACGACGGCGTTCCGACCCGAGGCGTCCACGTTGACGTGGCAGGGGCCGGGGCCGTTGGTCGGCTGTCGGTTGAGGAAGGTCAGCTTCCCGGAAGATCGGTCGACGCTAAAAGCGCTCAATGCGCCGATCACGTCACCCTGGTAGTCGTCGAACTCTGTGACGGCGTACAGGTGTGACAACGAAGGATGCAGCGCCACGAACGACGGGTTCGCCAGCTCGACCACCAGCTCCGGCGTGGTCAACTCCCCGGTATCGGCGTTGAACCGGGCCACACTGATGCCGGACCCGTCACGCTGTGTGTAAGCGCCAATAAACACCAGGAATTCGTTGCCGGCCATCTAATCCCCCGACCATATGATTGATCCGCGCGCACCCGCGCCGAGTGGCAGGCTGAGATCATACCTAACGGGAGCCGGCGGGCTGCCCAGAGACGGGGTTAGATGGGGAGATTCAGTTCAAGGCAATTTGCGGGTTGAAATCCCTCGAGACGAAAGATCGGTACTCTCTGACCTGCTCGCGGCCCCTGCCATAGATTGAGATCTACGACAGTGCCCTAGTCGCCCTCGATCAGAATTACCAGTGGCCAAACTAGTTGTCTTCCTCCCAATAATCCCAGATCCGAACATGGGTTCCGAGCACGTACACCGTACGCTCGCCGTCGGGCGTGATGGCTATTGCTTCTGGATAGGTGACTCGTTCGATCGTATCCGTCGAACGATCTCTTCACGACGCTCCCCGGGCGTGATATACCTCCCCGGTTTCTGCCTTAGTCTGCGGCTCTGCTCCTCTTGCCCAGATGTTCCACGTATACCTTCACAGAGTCTTCCAACGTCCGGCTGGTGTCGAAGGTCTGCCTGGTCTCGCTTGCGAACGGCGTGCCATCCAGCAACAGGAAAATGTCCCGTGCGGCCTGGTGGAAGTTGTCCGTTACGCCCGCAGACGCAAACGTGGCCGCTATCTCCTCCATCTCTCCGATCCATCGACCCGCATCGAGCGGCAGGCGTGGGACCGCCCGCTTCATGCCGTCGTACGCGGCCGACTGGCTGGAAGCGAGTTCAGCGCCCAGTTCGTCGGTGATGCCGAGCGACTCTGCGGCGATGGCGACCGCCGTCAGGAGGGTGGTCGTTCCTTTGGTCAGTCCGGCGTAGCACATCTTGATCGAGGTGGCCCGGCCGACCTGGTCGCCCATCGGCATCACCTTGATGCCCTTGCCGTCGAGTTCCGAGATCGGTCCCAGGTCCGGGCCGCTAGCGTAGAAACGCGGCGGGGAGCCGGGCCTGCCGGGCGCGCTACCGATGATCCCGACATCGGTGTAAGACGCGCCGGCAGCTTTAATACCGGCCTCAACACGGCGGGTTGTATCCGGCGAGATGGCGTTGCACTCCACGAACATCGGGCTGCTCCCGGAAGCCTCGATGGCGGCGACGATGTCGTTGCCAAAGCCCTCGGCGGCCGATGGCGGCATGATGGAAAGGACGATGTCGGAATCCGCTACCATCAGTTCAAGGTTCCCGATGTCCCGAATCCCGGCGACCTTGGCCAGGTTTCTGGAGTGCTCGCTGCGCCCGTTGAGGCAGGAGATGACGTCGAATCCGCTCTCCTTAAGCGCCCCTCCGACGGCGTGCCCCATGTCCCCAACGCCCATGATCGCAACTGTCTTGATCGGCAAGTCTTGTTCTCCCGGTGATGTGATGGTTTCCGGAAGAAGGGTATATGACGTCGGGATGTTGGGGGGAGGTGGTGGCGCCTGTGGCGTTGTAGAGGTGGATTGGTATCCGCCCGAGGGCGGGCCGCTGCCCGCCCCTACGGCTGGCAGTTTCAAGCGCGGGCCAGGGCGTGGTGTTAGCGTTCGATATCCTCTGGAAGGTGGTGTCCCATGACACCGCCACCGGCTAGCTTTTTCGAACGAATAGGAGACGGAGTATGCAACTCGGCATGATTGGCCTGGGCCGGATGGGCGGGAACATGGCTCAGCGACTCCTGCAATCGGGCCACGACGTGGTCGCGTACGACCTCGATGAGGGCGCGGTTAAAGCTGCGGCCGGGTACGGGGCGACGCCAGCAACCGGTCCGACCGACCTGGTGTCTCGGCTGGACGGGCCGCGGGCCGTGTGGATCATGCTGCCTTCCGGCGACGTTACGGAATCCGGCGTCGTGGAGCTCCTGGGTTTGCTGTCCCCGGGCGACACGATAATCGACGGTGGAAACTCCAATTACAAAGACTCGATTCGCCGCTCTGAGATGGCCGCGGTGCAAGGGATCGACTTCATGGACGCCGGCGTCAGCGGCGGCATATGGGGACTGAGAGAGGGTTACGCCATGATGGTGGGCGGTGACAAGACTGCTTACGAGCGGCTGGAGTCGATCTTCCAATCACTGGCCCCGGCGGAGGACCGCGGCGTCGGGCGCGTCGGGCCGAGCGGCGCCGGACACTTCACCAAGATGATCCACAACGGCATCGAATACGGGATGATGCAGGCGTACGCAGAGGGATTCGAAATCCTCGCCGCCAAATCCAAGCTTGCCGAAGACCTTGAGCAGATCTCCAAAATCTGGCAACACGGCTCGGTCGTCCGCTCATGGCTCCTTGACCTCGCTGTGGCGGCGCTGGAAGAGGACGGCGATCTGTCCGCCCTGACCTCGTATGTTGACGACTCCGGCGAAGGCCGCTGGGCCGTTCAGGAATCGGTCGACCTCGGAGTGCCCGCCCCGGTCATAACGGCTTCTTTACAGGCCCGATTCCGCTCCCGTCAACCCAATCCGTTCGGAGGCCGTATGCTGTCCGCTCTGCGCAACCAGTTCGGCGGCCACGCCGTACAAAAAGCAGAAAGACGACCACCCAGCACGCGGACACCACGACGGTGATGATCTTCGGGGTCGCGGGCGACCTCGCGGCGCAGAAACTGCTGCCTGCGCTCTACAACCTGGCATGCCCGGGACGGCTCCCGGAGTCCACGCGCATCGTGGGGTTTGCGCGGCGGGAACGCCCGATCGCGGGCGCGTGAGTTGCTGCACGACGCCGTCACCCAAGGTGATTTGCCGGTGAAAGTCATCCCTTCTACAATCCGCCGTCTGGGCAGAGTGTTCCGACGACACACGTCTCAAACGCCATTAGAAACGCTGTCCGGTGCACTTTCGACACGTCACCAACGGGATGGCGACATCAACAAGCGATATGGAGATTAGTGATGGCACGGTATTTACTTCAGGTTGGGTACACATCAGAGTCCTGGGCGGCACAGGTCAAGGACCCCCAGAACCGGTTGGAACGGGTCGGTCAGATGCTGGCCCCGGCGGGGATCACGTTCGTTGATGCGTACTACACGTTCGGGGAGTTCGACATCGTCGCGATCATCGACGGGCCGGACAACGTCAGCACGGCGGCGGCCGTTATTGCGGTCGCTGCGGGCGGTGCGGTCACGAAGCTACAGACGACACCGCTCCTTACGACCGCAGAGGGCCTAGAGGCAATAACTAGAGCGGGATCGATCGGATACCAGCCAGCGGGTTCCTGAGCGAGTTTTCCAGAAATCCCGGTTGAACACAGGGAACAGGGCGCAGTGACATTTTTCGCTGCGCCCTGTTCTTTTTTATCGTCGAGCTAATATGGCGAATCGGATCACTCGCTCGCATCGGGGGCTATCGATATGGCTGGACTGGTAGAAGGCAAAGTCGCACTGGTTCCGGGTGCAGGACCTGACATCGGGCGCGCCACCGCCGTGGAGTTTGCCAGGCAGAGGGGCGCGTCGTAGCCGCCGATATCGTTTAAGACTCTGCGGCAAGGACTGCCGAGCTTATCGGGGCTGAAAGCGGCGAGACGGCTTCGGTCTTCGTGGATATTACGGATGAAGCGGCGGTGGCGGCGATGGTGGAATCTGAAAGTGAAAGAGGCGCCCCGACCAAGAACGGAGCGCCCCTTTCAATGTTCCTGAAAACCACCGTTCTGAGATTTATTTGAGCAGCTCCGGGTACATAGAGAAGTCCATCTGCTGCACCGTAATCGTCTCGATCAGTGCGGACTTGCCCTCGCTGTTTAGCTGCTGCGCCTTCTTGATCGCCGGGGCGACCTCTTCAGGCTTCTCGACGCGGATGCCGGTTGCACCCAGGCCCTCTGCGATCTTGGCGTAGTCACCGCCCTGGTTTCCTGCGCCAAACTCTTCCATGGCGGTCGGCTGGTGATGGTTGTAGCCGCCCATCGTACTGTTGTTCAGCACGACGGTCGTGATCGGGTGGCCGGACCGCACTGCGGTTTCGATGTCCAGTCCGGACATGCCGAAAGCGGCGTCGCCCATGATGTTCATGCAGAACTTGGACGGGTCTGCGATCTTGGCGCCGATCATCAGGGGGATTCCGTACCCGAGGTGGGTCGTCTTGCCCCAGCCGATGTAACCAAACGGCACGGTGGCGCTGAAGAAGGGCATGACCTCGTCACGGGGATGGCCGGCGTCGTGCGTCGCCACGGTGTTCTTGTGGTCCACGACGGCGTTGATCTCTGCGACGACCCGGTACGGGTTCATCGGCGAGCCCTCGGTCGCCAGTTTCGGCGCCCACTCGGCCTTCCACTCGGCCCATACGGCGGCGACGCGGTCTGCGGTTGCGGTGTCGCCCCTGCGGCCGTTATCGCCGATCGCAGCCTTCACCTCTTCGATCATGGCCTGCAACACCAGTTTAGCGTCGCCGACGATGCCAAGGTCGATGGCGTAGTCCTTGTTTATGTCCTCGTCCGATATGGTCGAGTGGATCATGAACTTCCCGTCCGGGATCTCAAGCCCGAAATTGGTCCGAGTCAATCCGGTGCCGACGCAGAACATCGTGTCGGAATCACCGAGCCACTTCCAGACCGGCTTCGGCGCCGTCCGGTTGGCGGATCCCAGGGCCAGCGGGTGGCTATCCGGAAATGCGCTCTTGGCCTGCATGGTGGTCATGACCGGGATCTGCGTGAGCTCCGCGAGCTCCATCAGCTCATCGGTGGCGCCGGCGTAAAGCACACCCTGCCCCGCCCATATGGCCGGGTTGGAGGAGCCGAGGAGCCGCTTGACCCCGTCCTTGATGTCGGAATGGTTCGGCGCCGTTTTGATTGCGGTTGTGGGCTTGTAGTCGGTGAAGCCCTCCGGGACTTCCTGGCCAAGAACGTCGCCGTTCAGCTGGAGCAGCGTCGGTCCGGGCCGTCCGTTGCGAGCGACGTGGAAAACACGCCGGACCTGCTGAGAAACGCGCTCGATGCGGTTGACGTCCAGCGCGAGTTTGGTGATGTGCTCGTAGTTCTCGGGAGCGGAGAAGCCGGGTAAGACGTCTTCATGGAAGGTGCCGTGACCGCCGGGCATGTACACCATCGGGACTGCGTCGCCAAAGGCCTGCGCGATGCCGCCGAAAGAGTTCTCGACGCCGGGCCCCCCCTGAGAGGCGAACACGCCGATCTTGCCTTTGGAGGCGAGCTGTCGGGAGTATGCGTCCGCGGCCTGGATTCCGCCGCGTTCCTGTCGGAAAACGATCGGCCGGATGCCCGCCTTGGCAACCGCTTCGATGAGCGGGTTCGCCGGGAAGCATGCCATCCAATCGACGCCTTCTTTTTTCATGCAGTGGGCTACAAAATCGAAGCCGTTCATCGCAGGGAGTCCCTCCATCCTCAGACGTGTGTGTCGTTGTTCCGAAGTGTTCCGGGCGCCGTATATGCCGGGAACCGGTGTTTCGGGGCGAAACAAGTTCATCGATCCCCGGTGCGTGCCCGCCGGCAAATAATGGGATTCCCGGGCTGGTTGGGCTGGCACATTGTACCGCCGCTGCATCGTCCGCGCCGGGCCCGATATTCATATTCGCGCCCCGTATGCGCCAAATGGATCCCGGCATGCCCGGATCCACTACTTGATAGGCGGCGCTCCGACCGTGCTACACGGTTATGGAGTCAGTAACGCGGTTGCCGCCATGGTCGGACTACGCTAACTTTTCGCCTGCCGGTCCGCCGATATCTCCCGCACCAAAGAGCGGGCTTTCGTCACGGGTCGGCGGTAGTTGCACCGTAGCCGGCCGCCGGAACGACACATTCTCGGGATCTAAAAGGAGCGACCCGCATGGTCACCTCAGGGGCCATCATCGAGCTAGACGCCGCCATCGAGATGCGAGATGGTGTGACGCTTCACGCCGATATATATCGTCCGGACAAAGAGGGCGAGTGCCCGGTAATCCTCCAGCGAACCCCGTACGACAAGCGCACCGCGGCCGCCGTGAACATCCTCACGGCCCTGGAGAACGGGTACGCGGTCATCGTCCAGGACGTTCGTGGGCGTTACCGGTCAGGCGGCGCTTTTGACACCTTTGTCAACGAGGCCGACGACGGGTACGACACGATCGAGTGGATCGCGGAGCAGGCCTGGTGTAACGGCAAGGTCGGGATGGTAGGCGGCTCTTACGTGGGAGCGACGCAGTGGCTCGCGGCATCGTCAAAGCCGCCGCATCTCACTGCTATCTTCCCGCGTGTGACTGCTTCCGATTATCACGAAGGCTGGACCTACCAAGGCGGGGTGTTCCAGCTTGGCTTCAACGTGTCCTGGGGCATCAGGCTTGCGGCCGGGAACGCCGATCATCTCGGCAGAGAACTGGGTCTGTCAGATCAGCGAGTCACGGAACTGGCCAGCACCGTTGACGATATCGATTCAGCCTTCTGGGTGCTCCCGATAGACCAACAGCCTTACATGAGTGCCCAGACCTCCCCTTACTTTTTCGACTGGCTGAACCACCCGGCGGACGACGGGTTCTGGTCCCGCATCCGCATCGAGGACAGGCACGACGATATCGAAACCCCGGCCTACAACCTGGGCGGCTGGTACGACATCTTTCTGATGGGAACGCTGCGCAACTACATAAACATGCGCGAGAACGGCGGGTCCGAAAAAGCGGCCAGAGGCCAGAAACTGATCATCGGCCCCTGGAGTCACTCGACGATCGGCCAGAGCGTAGTGGGTGATGAAGATTTCAAACACCAGGCCACGGCAACCGGCGTAGACCTGGATCTGCTGACACTGCGCTGGTACGACTACTGGTTGAAGGGCGAAGACAACGGCATCATCGACGAGCCTCCGGTCAAGATCTTCGTCATGGGCGAGAACGTGTGGCGGGACGAAGCCGAATGGCCACTGGAACGCGCTGAAAGAACTCGCTTCTACCTGCACAGTGATGGACGCGCTCACTCCCCGAGCGAACACGGCGTCTTGTCTGTTGAAGCGCCAGATGAAGAGAGACCTGACGTTTTCCTTTACGACCCACAGGCGCCGGTATCAACCCTCGGCGGCCCTCTTTGCTGCGGCGGAGACCCGCTCCCGGACGGGCCAAAGAACCACGCCGAAAAAGAGGAGCGAGCAGACATCCTTGTCTACTCGACCCCGGAGCTGGAAGAGGCCGTAGAGGTGACCGGGCCGGTTACCGTCTCGCTCTGGGCGTCAACCTCAGCCGCCGACACGGACTTCACGGGAATGCTGCTCGACGTCCGCCCATGCGGCTGCGCCGTCAACCTGACGGACGGGATTGTGCGCGCCCGTTACCAGGACTCCCGCAAGCGCCCGCAGCACATCGACCCCAACCTCCCGAAACGATTCGATATCGACCTGGTGGCGACGAGCAACGTGTTCAAAAAAGGGCACCGCATTCGGCTGGAGATCTCGTCTTCTAACTTCCCGCGCTTCGCTCGCAACCTCAACACGGGACTGTGGGCCGATAGCGACCAGATCGCCGTCGCCACTAACACGGTGTTCCACGACGCCCGGCATGACAGTTACCTGGAACTGGACATCGTCCCCAGATAGCTCCGGACTGGATGACCATGGACTTTGTTTGGAATGGCAGGAATGCCTCATTTCAAACCCCGTACGTGGCCGGTCGCGCTCGTCATCTGATGGCCAATGACACGTTCCCGGTTCTTCACGAACTCACCGGCTCCGGCGTAGGCTTTTCGCCGAAATGAACGACTCACTGGACGGATCGAAACAACCGAACGCAGAACCAGCCTCGGCTTCGCGCACCGGGGACGAAATCGCACCGGCCGCACTGCTCGCACCGGCGCGGCGCGGCGGGATACTCGACGCGTTCCAGAACCGTAGCTTCCGGTACCAGTGGCCGGCGGACGGTCTGACCATCTGGGCGTTCGAGATGGAGACGCTGATCCTTGGCTGGTACATCCTGAACGCCACGGATTCGCCGGCGCTTGTCGGTTTGATCGGCACGTTGCGCTTCGGCGGCACGTTGTTCGGTCCGGTCTACGGCGCCCTTACAGACAAGTTCAACCGTCGGGCGCTGCTGATCGTGAACCGCGCCGTGCTATCCGGGATAGCCCTGGGCTTCACGGTGCTGGCGTTATTGGGAGCGCTTGAACCGTGGCACGCGTTTGTCCTGGCGTTTCTGACCGGCATCGTCCGCAACCTAGACAACGTTGTGAGACAGGCCCTCATGGCGGACGTGATACCGGCACGGTCACTCTCCAACGCTCTTGCGCTCAGCCGTGGCGTGATGGACATCTCGCGCATCACGGGCGCGCTGCTCGGCGGCGCCCTGTTAGGCGCGCTCGGCATCGGCGAGGCGTATGTCGCCGTGGTGCTTCTTTACGCCGGAAGTAGCCTGATATCGGTGGGAATCGTCCTCAAATCGCAGACGATCAAGATGGACGATTCAGGGTGGCTATCAAACCTACGTGACGGCGTCAGCTACATGCGCCATGACCAGACCATCCTAGGGCCTCTGGTGCTGGCTTTCCTTGTGAATCTAACGCTTTTCCCGACGGTGAATGGACTCATGCCGGTGGTGGCGAGAGAGATCTATAACATGGGTCCGAACGGGCTCGCGGTGATGCAGATGGCGCCAGGGATCGGGGCGCTTATCGGATCGGTCTGGCTGGCGGCTCGCGCTGGATCAGCGACGCCGATGCGGCGGATGATGATCGGGGTCCTGCTGTGGCACCTGAGCATGCTGGCGTTCGCCTTGATGGGCTGGTGGCTGGCAGCACTTGTGACGCTGGTGGTGTTCGGAACGACGCAGAGTGTGGCGATGATCTCTATGGCGACGACTCTGCTCCACGCCTCTCCGGTGGAGTACCGGGGCCGCGTAATGGGCGTGCGCTCGCTGGCCGTTTACGGATTGCCGATGGGGCTGCTCATCAGCGGCGTGATAGCCGAGTGGCTGGGGATCCGGACGGCACTGGCGATCAACGCTATTGTCGGGCTGGGCGGTACGGTGCTAGCGGCGGTTGTATGGCGCGGGTTGTGGGCGAAGTAGGGGGGCTCCGGACGCGACCCGCTCCAACCTCACTCTGGCAATTGGCCTTCCAGGGAGGAGTCGGAGGAGTCTTTTTCTACCGCCGCCGCAGCTGTTCTTCTATCGCGTTCCTTCCGCCGCGAGAGCCAAGCATCGCCCTGTGTACCGCGAATCCGGCGAGTAATGCGCCGATACTCATCTCATCAATATCGCGGGGGCACGATTGGCGATGTACTCGGCATTAAACGCGCCCTCAGCAAAACCGTCCCCGAACTCGTTCCCGGCGACCGACAGAATCAGCGCCCCGAGCCACCACTCCACAAATGTCGTCTTGCCCCCGGACCAGCCCCAGTACCACCGGTATGTAGGCGTACAGAAGCGTCGCTCCGGCGACGAGGCCGCCAGAGTAATGGAACTCGACGAGTCGCCGCCCGCTGAATGCTTCTTTGACTTCGATACCCGGATAGATCCCGACGAATCCGATTTCCAGGGAAGATGGGGACACGCCGGTGATCACCACGACGAACACGTGTATGGCTTCATACAGCGCAATCGGGGCGACGAAGATGAGCGCGGCGAAAATTGAAGTTCACGAGCACGCGAATCGGTTCGGACTGGCGATGTTGCTCCCCGACCGATTCAGAACTGCCGTTCATGGCGGAAGGGCTAACGGCTGGGACGTTATCGGATTCGTCGTTCTTGTACGGGCGGATTAGTATCCGCCCGGGGGCGTTTCACGGTTACACCCTTTGACTGACAACCTTAGCGCCCCCTAGTCGTCTTCCAGCGTCGAGGTGTCACCCTCCGGCAACCCCAGCTCGCGCGCCTTCAACAGCCGGCGCATGATCTTGCCGGAGCGCGTCTTCGGCAGTGAATCGATGAACTCCATCTGGCGTGGCGCAACCGCGGCCGACAACTTGGTCCGGACGAATCGCATGATGTCGCGTCGCAGAGCGTCCGTTTGCTCAACGTTCGGACGTGTCGCCACAAAAGCCTTCACGACCTCCATAGCGATATCATCCGGCACGCCGATCACCCCAGCCTCGACAACATCCGGGTGCTCGATAAGCGCGCTCTCTACTTCAAACGGACCGACCAGGTGCCCGGCCGTGTTGATCACATCGTCGGACCGGCCCTGGAACCAGAAGTAGCCATCCTCATCCATCTGCGCCTGGTCGCCGGTGATGTACCAGCCCTTCTTGTACTTGGAGTTGTACATCTCAGAGTTGTTCCAGTAGGCGTGGAACTGGGAGGGCCAGCCGGGTTTGACCGCCAGCAGGCCATCTTCGCCCGCCGGGAGTGGGTTGTAGTCGGCATCCAGGATGCCCATCTCGATGCCCGGGATAGGCTTGCCCATCGAGCCGGGGCGGACCTCCATCGAGGCGTAGTTGGCGCACATGATTGCGCCCGTCTCGGTCTGCCACCAGTTGTCATGGATCGCCTGGTTGAACATCTCGTTGCCCCAGACAACGGCCTCCGGGTTGAGGGGTTCACCGACCGACGAGATAAACCGCAGCGAAGACAGGTCGTGACTCCGCACCGGTTCCTCACCCGCGCGCATCAGCATGCGGATGGCGGTCGGCGCGGTGTACCAGACCGTGACCTTGTACTTGTCGATGACGTCGTACCAGTTGTTGGCGCTAAACCCGCCTTCATAGATCAGGTTCGTGACGCCGTTCGTCCAGGGCGCCATCATGCCGTACGACGTGCCGGTCACCCACCCCGGGTCGGCGGTGCAGAAGTAGATGTCGTCAAAATGCAGGTCGAGCGCCCACTTGCCGGTGGCGTACTGCTGGACGGCGGCCAGGTGGCGGTGCACCGCTCCCTTGGGCTTGCCTGTGGTGCCGGACGTGTAGTGCATTATCGAGTAGTCGTACATCGACGTTGAGACGATGCCGAACTTATCAGACGCACCGGACATCAACTCTTCGTAAGACATGTCGCCGTCGTCCAGATGTTCGCTGGACCGGCCGTCCTTGTTGACGACGATGATGTGTTTCACGCCAGGGCACTCCGGCAGAATGCTGGCGACCTTTTCGCGCAACTCCGGCTGGGTGAGGAAGATCATCGCCCCGGAGTCCTGCAACCGGTCCCGCACAGGTTCTGGTCCGAAGGCAGAAAACAGTGGGCCGACCACTCCCCCGGCCTTTAGTGTGCCGAAGAAGGCGAAATAGAGCTCCGGCAACCGGTCCATGAAGATGAAGACGCGGTCACCGCGCTTGAGTCCGAGCCCGGTGACGACGTTAGCCCAGCGGTTGGTCTGATCCTTCATGTCGGAGAAGGTGTAGATCTCCTCCTCGCCGTTCTTGCCGGCCCAGATCATTGCCACCTTGTCACCGTGGCCGTGCGCCACGTGGCGATCGACCGCCTCGTACGCTTTGTTCAGGCCTCCGTCTGGTAGCCAGTCCAGTTCCGAGTAGAGGTCTGTCCACTCGAAACCCTTCGCCGTTGCATCACGGTCGACGAGGTTCGGCGTGACCGCCATTTCTGAGATCGGGGCCTTGGTAATCGGGTCGAACGGCACAGGAACGCCTCCGGCTGACGTAGGGAACGTTGCGTATCCCTTTATGTTGCATATGCGGGCGGGGCACGAGGATACCGGAGGTTGGGGCGTTCGGCAAAGCTGTACCCCGTGGAGCCGCTAATCCCGGCAGGGAGTAAGCTTCCACCCATGTCTGCGCGGAAGCTGATCCTGCTGACCCTTGCCTACAACGTCGGTGAAGGCGCCATCGCTTTATTTGCGGCGATCGCAGCGGGAAGCGTAGCGCTTGCGGCATTCGGCGCGGATAGCTACCTGGAGGTGGCCGCTGCGTCCGTCGTGCTGTGGCGTCTGGGCGTGCGTGGCAAGAACGCTGAACGGATGGAAGAGTTCACCGAGCGCTTCATCGGAGTCACTTTCCTTCTCCTGGCGACCGCGATCTTGTTTCAGGGGAGTTACAGTCTCTCGCGCAGCGATGGAGCAGAAGAGTCGGCCGTGGGGATCCTCCTCGCGATCACATCGCTGGTCGTGATGCCTGGTATTGCAATCTGGAAGCTCAAGCTCGCCGCGCGTAACAACATCCGCTCACTGGCCTCAGAGGCGAAAGAAACGCTGGCCTGCTCTTACCTTTCCCTGACCTTACTCGTTGGTCTCGTCGCCAACGCCCTACTCGGGTGGTGGTGGCTCGACCCCGTCACCGCGCTACTCCTGTTGCCGTGGTTGGTCCGGGAGGGGCTCGAAAGGGTCCGACCCGACGATGACAATGACGATGAACCGGAGCCACGTCTTTGCGCCTGCCGCAGTTGCTCTTACGGAGTGCGGAGATGTTATGCATCGTGTTGCTCCGGTGTCGCGGTCTGAGCGACCGTCGCCGGGTATCGGGAGACGCGTTGACCGTTATCGAGCGCCAATACATAATCGGGCCTTCACAGTCACCAACATTTAGAGGAACCAAACACACTTGTCTGACGAGAATCCCATCCTACTGGAGCACGATGGCACAGTCGCCGTCGTCACGCTGAACCGGCCGCACGCCATGAACGCCCTCAGCCGCCATCTCTTCACCGAGCTGTACGACACGATGGACAAACTTGACGAGGACGACGAGACGTCCGTGATAGTCGTTACCGGCGCGGGCGATCGTGCTTTCTCGGCGGGCGCCGACATCAAGGAGATGGCCAGGCTGGCGGCGGAAGACGTGCCGCCACCCTCCAGCAATTTCAGCGAGCACTCGTGGCGTTTCGCCACCGGCCGCAAGCCCCGTATCGGCGCGCTAAACGGCCTCTGCTACGGCGGCGGCGGCGTGCTGTCGACGTCGTTCGACATCCGTGTCGGCTGCGACAGGACCCGTTTCCGCTTTCTGGCGGTCACCTACGGCCGCATCAACAACACCTGGTTGCTGCCGACCATCGTCGGCTTGCCGATGGCGCGCGAGTACCTGCTCACGGGGCGTGTGGTCGAGCCGGACGAAGCGCTGGCGGCAGGACTCCTGAACCACCTTGTGGACCAGGACCAGGTCTTGCCGAAAGCCATCGAGATCGCGCAGGACATCGCTAAGAACGACCAGCGCATGGTGCAGGGCGCGAAGCGTTTGATCGACGGCAACATCGGCCGGAGCTGGCGAGCACAATTTGAGGAAGAACTTGACGAGCAGAAGACAAAGCTCGCCCCGACCCCGGTGCTTGAAGGCTTCAAGACCTTCATCGATCGGAAGGGCACCGGTTAGGGTGCTGCGCCGGATGTATGATCTCCGTACTCACCAATTGAATCCGTACGCGGTGGCATACCGCACCCAAGCGGCGAGCCCGCTGGAGGGGAACCGATGATCAACGGAACTCAGGCAAGAGGCGCACTTGACGGGGTCAGGGTTCTGGACCTTGGCCGCTATCAGGCGGGACCGCGCTGCGGGCTGATGTTCGCCCGCCTCGGAGCGGACGTTATCAAGGTAGAAGCCCTCAAAGGAGACGAGAGTCGCACAAACGGACCCCGGGTGCGCGGCCAGTCTGCCTACTGGGTGCAGTACAACTCCGGCAAACGCAGCCTCTCGATCAACCTCCGTACCGAAGAGGGCAAAGAGGTTCTCCGCGATCTTGTGAAGGTCTCCGACGTGCTGATCCAGAACTTCCGCCCCGGCACCATCGCAAAGATGGGGTTCGGCTACGAGGATCTCAAGAAGCTGAATAAGGGCATCGTCATGGTGAACGTGTCCGCGTACGGCCAGTACGGCCCGTTCAAGGACCGGGTCGGATTCGACACCATCGGCCAGGCGATGAGCGGGTTGATGTCGCTGACCGGCCCGCCCGAGGGCGATCCGACTGTCCAGCCGTTCCCGTTGATCGACCGCATCACTTCTCTGCACGCGACGATAGGTGCGCTTGGCGCGCTGTATGAGCGTCAGTTTTCCGGCGAGGGCCAGGCCATCGATGTCTGCCTTGCCGATACCGGTTTTACGACCTGCGAAATCCCGCTCACGGCTTACCTTGGGGCAGGGATCGTGCCACAACGCCAGGGCAATGGCGATGGCGTGACGAACTCTTATAAAACGACGGACGGCCACGTGTACCTGGCCGGCGCATCAAGCGACAACATCTTCCCCAGGTTGGCGGACACCATCGGCCACCCGGAGTGGAAAAAGGACCCGCGCTGGCAGGACCGGACCGGACGCGCCGAAGAGAGCGGCGAGATCGAGGCGGCGCTGATCGCATGGTTCGGCGAGCGGTCGATGGATGAGGCGGAGAAGACGCTGAACGCCGCGTCCATCCCCTGCGCTCCGGTGAACGACATCCCGCGCGCCGCCATGAGCGAGCACCTCAAAGAACGTGAGGTGCTGGTGGAGGTGGACGATCCGGTCGCCGGCAAAATCCATGTGACCGGCAAGATCGTGAAGTTCAGCCGGAGTGATGTACCCGTCGGTTCCACGCCAACGATCGGCCAGCACAATGAGGAGATCATGGGCGAGTTGCTGGGCCTGAGTGACCAGAGGATTTCCGAACTCCGGGAGGCCGGTGTGATCGGGTAAGGACGAACGCCCCGAACCCCTATCAAGTACCGCACGAAAATATTGCCCGCCCGGGCGAAGGTGGACTTATTACCCATCTCCCGGGCGGGCCCGTTTTGTGTCTGAGCAACCCCGCCGAATGGCGGATTGGCGCCCGTTGGTTCCAGACGGTGGTTGGTTTCTGACTTCAGGCCGTTGTGCCGGAGCCAGCCCCGGGGCTATGATCGTTATTCGTCTCCCGCTGGACGGCCCGCACACGGTGTTCGGGACCCGGCAATTGAGTCGCAGCATCCAGGTGACAGACCGCGCTCCGGACCTTCCGCCGCCGGGTCACACCTGATTCAGCCCGAGCACTTTGAACGTCTAGTTCAACGGGCCATGGAGGAACCGATGAAAGTCATTTTCTTGCAGGATGTCCCGCCGAACGCCCGCGCGGGCGACGTTAAGGACGTGAAAAACGGATACGCACGGAACTTCCTCCTGCCCCGTGAGCTTGCCACGCTGGCTACGACGGGCGAGTTGAAGCGGGTCGAGAGCCTCAGGCGTGAGGCCGAGGTCCGCCGTGTCAAAGAAGCTGAAGAGTGGCGAGAGGTCGCGGCGAAGCTGGCCGAAGAGCCCGTCGAGATCCTGGTTCGATCGGGGCCGCGCGGTCGCCTGTACGGCTCCGTCACCAACACCATGCTTGCGGAAAAGCTGACCGAGATTTCGAGGGTGCAGGTGGACCGCCGCGGAATTCGCTTCGATACGCCGGTGCGCATGCTCGGAGAGTACGTCGTCCAGATCCGTTACTTTGAGGGTGTCGACGGCCAGGTTGTGCTTAACGTGGTTTCGATCGACGGCGGCGCAGAGGCCGCGGCGATGGAAGCGGCCCTGGAAGAGGGTGTCAGCGGAGACGGCATCGGCGAGATGTCGCTGCTTGAAGAGTTCGAGGCGCGCCGCCTGGCGCGTGAGGCCCGAGAGGCAGAGGAAGTGGCCGGCGAAGATGACTCCGAATCCTCTGATGAATTTAAATCCGACGACGAAGCGGAGAACGAAAAGGAATAACCCAATTGCAGGCCGATCGGCTTCCACCCCACGACATCGAATCTGAAGAAGCCGTTATCGGCTCGTTGCTCGTAGACAGTGAGGCGTTCACGCGTGTAATTGCGTTCCTTGACCCGAACGATTTCTACCGCGAGCGGAACCGCTGGTGCTACGAGGCCTGCTTCGAGTTGTTCCAGCGCCGTGAGGCGATCGACCAGATCTCGGTGGCGCATGAACTTGAGCGCACCGAGAGGCTGGCCGATGTGGGCGGCACCGCATACCTCGGCCACCTGGTCGAGATCCTCCCGACGTCGCGTCACGTTGAGCATTACGGGCGGATCGTGCAGCGCACGTCCACCATGCGCAAGCTCATCCGCGCCGCTATGGACATCTCGGAGATTGGGTACGAGGAAGAGGCGGATGTTGACGCCGCGCTGAGCCGCGCCGAGGACGCCCTGTTCCAGATCCGGTCCAGCGCAGCGACCCGGGACTTTGTACCGCTGACCGAGACGCTGAACCCGTTCCTTGAACAGACGACGCCGTTCACAGACCTGGACGGCATGGACGGCCGACCTATCGGTACCGGGTTTAAGGATCTGGACGATCTACTCGGCGGCATGAGCCGGTCCGACATGATCGTGCTCGCGGCCCGGCCGAGCGTCGGCAAGACCATGCTGGGGCTGAACATCGCCCGGAACTCCGCGGCGAAGGTCGGGGTCGGCTCGGGAGCGACGGTCGGCATCTTCTCCCTCGAGATGGGCAGAGAACAGATCGCCCTTCGATTGCTGTCGGCCGAAGCGCGCGTGGACATGCACAACCTGCGCATGCGGCTGCTCAGTGAGATAGAGCAAGAACAGGTATTTGACTCGGTCGGTGTGCTCTCCGACCTCTCGATCTACATAGACGACACGCCGATCCAGTCCGTGGCGGAGATGCGTTCCAAGGCGCGCCGCCTGCAGATGGAGCACGGTCTCGACTTCGTGGTGATCGACTACATGCAGTTGATCCGGGGCAACAGCCGGCGCAGCGAGAACAATCGCGCCCAGGAGGTTTCCGAAATATCCCGTTCCATAAAGGGGATGGCCCGTGACCTTCAGGTGCCGATACTCGCTCTCTCCCAGTTGAGTCGTGCGATCGAACACCGAACCTCGCATCGCCCGATGCTGTCCGACCTGCGTGAAAGTGGGTCCATCGAGCAGGATGCCGACGTGGTGATATTTATCCACCGCGAGGACAAGTTTGCTAAGGAAGAAGACTGGGTGCGGGACACGGCAAACCTTGGCAAGGTGTACCCGAGAGGTCTTGCGGAGATGATCGTGGCAAAGCACCGCAACGGCCCGACCGGAAGTGTCGAACTGGCGGTGAGTGACGCATACGGGCGTTTCCAGGACAACTTCCGGCGCGTCGCTGAATCCCGGGTTTAACCCGGGATGTCAGACCACAACAACGCCCCCGGTGGAGACGCACTGTCTGGTGGCTACGTGCCCGGGTTCCCGGTCGGTTACACATCAACTCCGGTTCCAAACCCACTGCTCTCCAGCCTGCTCGAGGAGATCGACGATCTCGACGAGTTGAAGGTGACGCTCAGAACAATCTGGTTCCTGCATCAACGCCGTCTTTTTCCGGCGTCCATCCGGGCGGACGACCTGCTGTCAGATCGCACCACGGCAGCGATGCTCCACACTTCCGGCCCTGAACTGGAAGAACGTGTGTCACAGGCACTGGAAAAAGCGACGCGCCGTGGTACGCTGCTGACTGTCCGAGGGGACGGCGCCGAGAATCTTTACTACCTGAATTCTGACGCCGTTCGCAGGGCTGTCGAAGCGTCGTTTCCTTACCGGGGTCGCGTGCGGGACGGGGGTGTCCCGGCCGAGACTTACCCGGCGCCCGCCGAAGCGGGGTCACAGCCGTCCCTGTTCGCAGACTATGAGCACAACATCGGCACGTTGACGCCGGCGGTTGCGGACGCGCTGCGTGACGCCCTGGACACCTACCCCGAGATCTGGATCCGTGAAGCCATAACGACGGCGGCGCGGGCCAACGCTAGAAGCTGGAATTATGTGGCCGCCGTCCTGAGAGGATGGGCGGACGAAGGCAGGCCGGATGGAAAGCCTGGATCGGATCCTGACTCGACTCGCTCAGACGAGTACCTCAGACGCTATCTCGCGGCCCAACGGGCTCGGGGAAACCGCTGACGGGGAGCCCCACTGCGATATCTGCGACGATGCACGCTGGGTCCGCCTGGGGGAGCCGATGGGAAGCCCCGGGTTCGGCAAGATGGCACCGTGCGAGTGCCAGGAGAGCAACTGGAACAGTCGTCTTGATGAGCGGCTGAGACGCTACGCCAACCTAGGCCCACTGGAACGGCTGCGTTTTGACACCGCCCTGCCGGAAGGCCGAATCGGGTTCGCCGATCCAGCGACATTTGCTCCCGCCCTCAAGGCGGCCAAACTTTACGCAGAGAACCCGGCGGGCTGGCTGGTCATACTCGGTCCGTCCGGATCGGGGAAGACACACCTCGCCGCTGCGGTGGCGAACCGGTGCGTCGAGGACGGCAGGCCTGTTTTCTTTATCTCATCGCCCCACTTGATAGACCAGTTGCGGCCTTCCAACCGCCCCGGTAATTCAGAGGGCGAAACGGGCGAATGGACGGAGTTCGTGGACCTGTTTGACCAGGTCATGAACGCGCCGCTGCTGGTCCTTGACGACTTTGGCGCCGGGAACATGACGCCGTGGTCAGAAGAAAAGTTGGACCAGATACTCACCGGCAGGTACAACGCCCGCCGCCCCACCGTCGTGACATCCGGGCTCGTCCGGGATTCTTTATCGGACCGCATGCGCACCCGGCTTCTCGATCCTGACCTGGCCACGGTGTGCGAGATTACGGGCCCTGCGAGCAACGCCGATCCCACGCCCGGCGACATCCCGCTCCGGATGGTCGAATCTATGACCTTTGACTCGTTCGACCCGCGGGGCGGGGCCGGAGCCACGCGGGAACAGCAGGCGGCGTTGAGGGACGGCTTCAAAGTTGCACGCGCTTTCGCCGAGCACCCGGACAGGTGGCTGTACCTGGCCGGTCCGACCGGAACCGGGAAGACACACCTCGCGGTGGCGATCGCCGGGCTGCGGGCTGCGGCCCAGGAACCGGTGACGTTCGCAATCGTTCCGGACCTTCTAGACAATTTCAGGCGGTCGTTTAATCCGGATAGCCGCGTCAGTTATGACCGGTTGTTTGACGAGATCAAGAACGCCGAACTGTTGATACTCGATGATCTTGGCGCTCACAGTTCAACCGCATGGGCGGAGGAAAAGTTGTACCAACTCATCGTACACCGGTACAACGCCGCCCTCCCGACCGTGGTTACCAGCCGCGTGATGATCGGGGATTCAGACCAGGACGATGGTTCGGGAGCATTCTTCTCGGCGGCGATCATGTCCCGTCTGCGTGACACCCTGATGGTGACGGAACGGGCGCTTATCGCCCCGGACTACAGAAACCGGGGCGCTGTGCGGCCACGGACACGGCGATCTTCAGGGACGCGGGGCCGCCGCTAGATGGAGACAGGTACAACCGACGAGAAGTATCCATTACGTGATGGGTGTGTGTTCTGCAAGATATCTTCCGGCTATGAGCCGGCGAGGTACGTGGCGCCGGGCGGGGTCGAGTCGGAAGACCGTGAAGAGCTGGATGCGCACGGCCCATTAGCGTTTCGTAACCGTCTGACGTGGTTGAGGGTGATGGCGCTCGTTGTCCCGCCTGGGCATCCCTCCCAGGAGCAGTTGTGGACGGATCGTGACCTGTACATCCCCCTAATCCCGTACGCACTCGCGCTCGGGCGAGAGTTGACCATCGATGACGTGCCCACCGATGTGATTCCTGAAGGCTTTCGTGCGATCTCCAATTTCGGCCGTATCGCCCATCAGAGCCAGGATCACGCGCACATCCACATCATCGCGCGACCCGATTACGAGCCGATGCCAGAGGTCGCAGCGGGTGCGACGCCGTTGGAGGCGTCGAGCGGCGACGTGGTCGTTGAGCTAGCCGAGGTGATAAGCGCGCCCTGGAGCGTGCGATTCACGCTGACCGGTGTAACCAACCAGGAGGAGATGTGGTCTGATAAACGCCTCCCGGATCTCATCGACGCCGCGGTTGTTACGGCGGAGAAAGAATCGCCTCAGGGGTACCGGTTTGCCGCCGAGTTTTTGCCGAAATCAGGCATGGGAGATGCGGGGCTGTTCATCCTCGGCGGCGGTCAACTGGATCTATACGCCTGACAAGAATGAAATCGCCCGATTCCCCACGCACGCGGGTTCTTTAAAAACTGGATTTCAACCCCGTCTACGACCGGCGTGTTACGTTGAAGGTGCGTCTCTAGTGCTGTCCCAGATGGTCACTGGGTGTTGACGCATGGCATGAATCCCGTACCATCGGGCACCAGCCTTCGGACCGTCTCCATGATGGTCGACGGTCGGATTACGACCATATTAAATGGAAATTGGTTCGGCCAGATGTGCCGAAGATAACAGGAGGAGACATTGGCAGATATTTCGATCAAGAGGCACTGGGTCTTCCTCGCCTCGTTAAGCCTGCTCCTTGTAGCAGCTCTTGCTTGTGGAGGTGACAGTGGCGGTGGAGCAGCTGGCAGAAGTAGCGGCGTTGGCTCGGATGATGCCGCGTTCCGTTCCTTCAGTGGTGTGAGTGACAATGCAACCGCAACTGCTGAAGCTGAAGCAGCATCAGCTGCCGCGGGTGCCGATGCTGCGACGGCTGCACCAGCAGCTACCGCAGAGGCGACTCAGGCTCCCGCAGCGGGTGGCGACGCTGTCGTCCCGTCCGGTGAAGCCACGATCGCCGTTAACGCCGTTAACGCCGGTGTCGGA
>PVBE011003302.1_pt1 | contig 139117 bp, 140 predicted proteins | sample 1631181 | NCBI WGS metagenome assembly PVBE01 (sample SAMN08397723, study PRJNA350692) | Marine metagenome, whole genome shotgun sequencing project. | isolation source: water | place: Pacific Ocean | collected 2012-04
AGTGCCACCTCAACACCTGCCCGGTCGGTGTCGCGACGCAGCGTGAGGACCTGCGCGAGAAGTACTTCGGCACGCCGGAGATGCTCGTGAACTTCCTGCGCCACCTCGGCCAGGAGGTACGCGAGATCCTTGCGGAGCTCGGCTACGAGCGGCTGCAGGACGTGATTGGTCGCGCCGACCTGCTGGCGCAGGTTGAGGTCGCCGACGAGCATCGCTGGCGCAGCATCGACCTTGCGAAGCTGATTGCGCACGTCGACCCGGAGGGCACGCAGCTGCACGTCGCCATGCAGCAGCGTAACGACCGCCCCGGCACGCCGATGGACGACCGCATCATCGAGGACGTGGGCGACGCGATTGAAAACCGCAGGAAGGCGCGCCAGTCCTACACGATCAGGAACACCGACCGCACCGTCGGTGGCCGCCTCTCCGGCAAGATCGCCGGGAAATACGGCGACGACGGGCTTCCCGACGGCACGATCGACCTGCGCTTCACCGGCTCGGCCGGCCAGTCATTCGGCGCGTGGCTCGTCCGAGGCGTGAACCTGAAGCTGACGGGCGAGGCGAACGACTATGTGGCGAAGGCCATGAACGGCGGCGAGATCGCGATTCTGCCGCCAACAGATGCCGGGTTCCCGACGCACGAGGCGGTACTCGTCGGCAACACCGTGCTCTATGGAGCGACCGGCGGAAACCTCTTCATCGCAGGCCGCGCGGGCGAGCGCTTCGCTGTGCGCAACTCCGGCGCACGCGCCGTCGTCGAGGGCATCGGCGACCACGGTTGCGAGTACATGACGGACGGCGTTGTGGTCGTGCTCGGCGAGACGGGCCGCAACTTCGGCGCCGGCATGTCGAACGGGGTCGGGTTCATCTTCGATGAACGGGGCGACTTCCGCGCCCGCGTGAACCAGGACCTCGTTGGCCTCGAACAGGTGACCGAGCCGGAAGATATCGAGCTGCTGGAGACGCTGATCCGGCGTCACGGCGAGCTGACGAATTCGAAGCGCGCGCAGCAGATCCTCGGCGACTGGCGTCGCGCGCTACCGAAGTTCTGGAAGGTTGCACCGAAGTTCGCGGCCAGCGAGTCGGGCGCGATGACGGTAGCACGTCGCCACCTCGAGAGCCTGAAGGCGCTGGCACCGGCCTAAGCGCGCTCCGCCGCCCGGACGTGTCTGCTGCTTACTCGTACCTCAACGCCTCGGACGGGACGACGCGCGAGGCTGAGCGAGCGGGGATCAGCGTCATCAGGGCGCTCGCGCCGTACGCGATGCCGCTGATCACGGCGATCCGCACCCACGGCACCTGGAAGCTGATGTCCGCGCCCTCCGTGAAGTCCGGGCTGGTCAGCAGGTTGTAGGAGAGCGCGGTACCGAGCACGAGCCCCATGGTGATTCCGGTGAGGGCGATGAACGATGACTCCATGAAGAACGAGAGCCCGATCAGCCGCCTCGTGTAACCGACTGCCCGCAGCACCCCGATCTGCTGCCGTCGCTCGACCACGGTGCGGAACGCGATCACGCCGAGCGCCGCGATACCGACGATCAGTCCCAGCCCCATGAAGCTCTCGAAGAGCAGTTGGAAGGCCGTCGACTGTGCCGCGACATCGTCGATCTGCTCCTTGATCGACTCGGCCTGGACGCCCCTCGAGAGCAGCGCCGACTCGACGTCGCGGGCGAGCTGTACGGCGGCCGCCGTCGAGCCGTCACCGGCCGTATTGATGAAGAAGGTCTCGAGCTCGCCCCCAGCGAGGGCATCGACCACCGTCGACTGCTTCGTGAAGACAGCGAACAGCTGGAAGAGCACGCCCGTCACCTGAGGCTCAAGCACGCCGATCACCCGCAGCGTCACTTCGCCGTCCTCCGTCTGAAGGGTGATCGGAATCGGGTCCCATGCTCCCTCGCGGAGCTCCGTATCGCGCACCGGCAATTCGAATCGCCCATCGTCGGCGGCGTTCGCGAACGGGTCGTCGGTCATGAAGCGCGAAGCATCGACGATCGCGATAGTCGGGTCGGTCATCAGCGCCTCGAAGACCGCGGCGTCGCTCTCGTAGCCCTTCGCACGGTGCGCGAGCGGCATCTTCGCAAGCGCGAGGAACTCGTCATCGAGCCCCAGCACGCGGTAGCGGAAGAATTCGCCGTCCTCGCCAGCCTCGCCGGCACGCATGCGCGGGAAGGCGGAGACCATCGTGCCGACGCCGCCGACGTTCGCATCGACGTCGTAGCCGGCCTCGCGCAGCGCGGCACGCAGGTCGGGGATGCGGTTGGACGAGTTGCCATCGACGGCGACATCGAAACCGGCCGTCGCGTCCTCGCCGAGGAAGAGCTGCGTGAAGTTGAAATTGAGCGTCGCCATCAGGACCAGGCTGAAGACCACCAGCGAGAACATCGCCAGCGTGAGGCCGGTGCGCACTTTCGCTGCCAGCGGGTAGGCGATCGCCGTGCGCACCGCCGGAGCGATCCCGCCGAGCAGGCGGCCGAAGAGGCGCAACACGCCCAGCAGTAGCTCCGCGTTGAAAATCACAACGAGCGTCGCGGAAGCCGTGATCGAGATGCCGCTGACGAAGAACATCTCGATGTCGCCGTTGAACACGATCGGCCTCGGCAGCCCGAGCATGCGGAAGAGCCCATCGATCGGCCCGAAGCGTGGCCCGATGTCCGTGAACAGGGAGAAGGGGAGGGGAAGTAGCCAGAACCAGACGAGGGCCAGTCCGGCCGTAGTGAATGCGAGGCGCGCGCCTGCGGCGAAGTAGACGGCGAGCATGGCGACCGCGAGCAGCGAGAGCGTGACCCCACTGGTGTAGGCGAACATCTGGCCCTGCATCGCGCTCCCGAAGCCCGGGATCGCATCGGACGACTGCCAGCCACTGGAGTAGATCAGCAGCAGGCCGAACAGCAGCATCAGCACCGCCCAGCCGCCGGCGTTGCGGTGCCGCGCGGCCCAGTCACGGGTACGAAGCAGGCCCCACGTTATCGGTGCCATCAGCCCCGCGAGCGTGAACGCGATCCACCAATACGCGTTGAGCAGGGTCGAGAGCACACGACGAGCTTCGGCGAAGTCGCGTCCAATCGCACGTCTTGCGGCCAGAGCCAGCGGGACGATGGGGAGCAGTATCCAGAGGGCCAGTTTCGACGCGCGGCACAGCCTTGGGCGACCTAAGCGCTGGCTTGCGGCGTGCCTCGCGCCAGAAGTGAACCAGCTCCCGAGCACGGCGAGTCCGAGTAGGCCCGCTCCATAGGTCGCCAGTCCGACGAGGAAGAGCTGGAACCCGGCGACCGCCCAGATCGTCGCCAGCACGATCCAGCCGATCATCCAGAGCGCGCCGACGGCGGCCTTCGCCAGCCCTCGCACGCTGCGGTCGGCACCCTGCAGCGCCGGCGGCTCCGGCAGGTCGCGAATCGCGCGGACGATGTTCAGGTTAGCGGCACGCCAAGCTGAGAAGACGACAGTCGTGAAGGTCAGCACCACCCCGAGCGCGTACGCGATCACGAAGCCCTGCCAGTTGAAGTGGAACGCGATGTTCAGGCCGAATTCCGCGAAGATGAGCGCCATCACGAAGATCAGCGCCGCTGCCACGCCGAGACCCAGCAGGGCACCGACAGCCGCGGAACCAACGTTGTAGGTCATGCCTTCCGCGAGAAACGACTGAGTGAGGTGCATGCGGCTCATGCCGACCGCCCGCGCCATCCCCATCTCGGAGCGTCGTTCAGCCGCGAGCATGATGAAGATCAGGAAGATCAACATGAGCCCGGCCGCGATCGAGAAGAGGCCGAAGATCAGGAAGATCGTCACGAAGATCGACCCGATCAGCTCGCCCAGCGCGACGATCTCCTGCTTCGTCAGCACGATGTCCGCGGCGGCCTCCGGGTGTGCCTCGATGAACAGCTCCAGCCGGCCATGCACGCCGTCACTGAATTCTGACGAGTCGCGCGTCCCGCCGAGCGCCGAGACGGCGATGAAGGTGACGCCCTCCGGCTCATTGATCAGCTCGCGGGCCGCGTCGATGTGGATCACCATCCCGCCGAACCTCTCGCCCGGCCCGGCGACTGCGGAGGTGAGCGAGGTGTCGCGCACGATCTGAATCACCGTCACCTCGTGCGGCTGGTTCTCGAAGAAGACGGTCAGGCGGCTGCCCGGTCCGGCGTCGACCGCTTCCGCGAGCCGCTCCGTGATGTAGACGCGGTCGCCCTGCAACGCGCCGGTGGAGACCGGCACTCCGCCCGGCGTGCTCAAACCATGGAAGCTCTCGGCGGTCTCCGGGTCGATGCCGACAAACGAGGAGCGTGGCTCCGAGAGCTGACGCTGCTCGTGTACGACGGGCAGCGTCTTGAGAAGGATACCGGTGACGCCATCAACGTCTGCGTTGCCCGCGAACTCCGCCGTCAGCGCCGCGAGGAACTGGTCCGAGAGCAGGTCATCGGAGATCGCGCTTGGCCCGTTCGGCCCGGCGATCCCGCCGCTGTCCGCGCCGATGATGAAGTCGACCTCCTCGAATGAGTTGTAGATGTCGTTGGTGACCGAATAGCCGACGGTGTCGCCGGTCGCGAATGCGGCGCTGATGATCAGCGTCGAGAGCATCAGGCCGACGACGATCAGCGTCGTTTGTGCGCGCCGCCGCGCGATGTTGCGCAACCCCATCCGCACGAGCAGCGGGTTGCGCCACGCCACCCAGCCGAGGATCGCGAACGCGCCGGCGAGCAGCGCCAGCAACCCAACGAGGATGCTGGTGAGCGGGATGCCGAAGAGGCTATCCATCGTTGTTCGCGAGGCTACTGGCCGAGGGGGTGGCCGATGCTGAGGCGGTGCGCGGGTCGCCGACCTCTTCACGCTCGATCAGCCCGTCGCGCATGTAGATCGTGCGGTGGCAGCGTGCGGCGACACCGGAGTCGTGGGAGACGATCAGGAAGGTCTGGTCGTGCTGCTGGTTCAGCTCCTGCATCAGACTCATCACCTCGTCGGCGGTCTGCGAGTCCAGATCGCCGGTCGGCTCATCCGCCCAGACGATCGCGGGGTCGTTGACCAGCGCTCGCGCGATCGTGACGCGCTGGCGCTGCCCGCCGGAGAGCTCCGAGGGGCGGTGCGAGGCCCACTCCGAGAGCCCGACACGGTTGAGCGAGGCGTGCGCGAGTTCACGCGCCTCCTTCGCGGAGGTGCCGGAGACCAGCAGCGGGAGCTCGATGTTTTCGATCGCGGAGAGCACAGGAAGCAGGTTGTAGAACTGGAAGATGAAGCCCATGCGGCGCGCTCGGTAGCCGGTCTTCGTGTCGTCGTCGAGCGTGCTCAGGTCGGTGCCCTCGATCATCACCGTGCCGGTGGTCGGGTCATCGATGCCGGAGAGGCAGTTGAGCAGTGTGGTCTTGCCACAGCCAGAGGGGCCCATGATCGCGACCATCTCGCCACGTTCGATTGTCATGTCCACGCCCTGTAGCGCTTCGACGCGGATCGCGCCGGTGTCGTAGACCTTCTGGAGTGCCTTCACCTCGATGATCGGATCGCTCATCGCCGCCCCTGCCGTACTCATTCATGGTCTGCCTTTCTGCGCTTAGTACAAGCCCGCAGAGGTGAACATTGACAGTGACCTAGGGGCGTGACAGATTAGGTACCGATATATCGGGTAATGGGGTATGTGCGATGCAAGAACTCGACTCACCGCAGTACTGGGATCTCACGGTGCGACGCGCCGTATCGAGGCTCTTCGTGCTGTCGTCATTGGCAGAGCGGCCGATGCACGGCTACGAGCTGGCTCAGGCCGTCGCGGAGGGCTCAGGTAACTGCTGCGCTCCCAGCGATGCTGCGATCTACCCGACCATCCGTGACCTCAGCGAGGGCGGATACATCACCTGTGAGGCCGAATCGCAGGGCGCTCGTAAGCGGAACGTCTGCACACTGACGGACCGCGGATTTGCCGCGCTGGAAATGGCCGCCGAGGCGTGGGGAGATGTGCTTCCGCACCTCGCACGCGTAATCAAGGACACCCGGGCCCAGGCCCGTGAACGAACAGTGGAGGTAGGGGCATGACCAACCAGTTCAGCGACCGCGAAATCAAGCAGGCCGTTGTCGACCGTTACGGCGCTCGTGCGCGCAACGCACTCGAGAGCAGTGGCGTCGAAGGCACGAGTGCGGACGCCTGTTGCGGACCGGCAGACGCCCCGCAGGCCCTCCAATTCGTCGAACTAGAGACCGCTGGCTCCGCAGAGGCCGACGCCTGCTGCGGCCCGGACGGCTGCGCTGTTTCATCGACGGAGGGTTCGGTCGAACTAAGCGATGATCAGTACGGCTCGGCGCTCTACGACGCCGCACAACTCAGCGACGTACCGGACGCCGCGCAGCTGGCATCGGCCGGCTGCGGCAACCCGGTCGCGATTGCGGAGTTGAACGCGGGCGATGCGGTGCTCGACCTCGGCTCCGGTGGAGGTATCGACTGCTTCCTCTCGGTGAAGCAGGTCGGCGACAGCGGAGAGGTCTGGGGTCTCGACATGACGCCGGACATGATCCAGCTCGCACGTCACAACGCGGAGCAGGTGGATGCGAAGAACGTTCGCTTCCGGCTCGGTGAGATCGAGGACATCCCCTTCGAGGACAGCCAGTTCGATGTGGTGATCTCCAACTGCGTGATCAACCTCTCGCCGGACAAGCCGCAGGTCTTCCGCGAGACGTATCGCACGCTCAAGCCCGGTGGCCGGCTGCGCGTCTCCGACATCGTGATCACGCGCGACCTTGAGCAGCAGGAGCAGCGTGACCTTGAGGCGTGGGCCGGCTGTGTTGCCGGTGCGCTGCCGGTCGAGCAGTACCTGGACCACATCCGCGACGCCGGGTTCACCGACGTCAGCGCGCAGTTTGACGACGCGGATGGTCGCGGCATCGCCAGTGCGTATGTCTCAGCGGTACGACCGCTCTAGCGAGCGCTAGCCGCGAGGGGTTCGCGCTCTGAGCTGCACGTGTGGCAGCCCGAGCGCGAGCCGTTTGCTGCTCTCGACCCCGAACCCTGCTTCGCGCACCGCGCGGTCGGTGTCGCGGTCCAGGCGGCAGCCGTCGGCGGGGATACGCCAGAGCGGTGTCGCGGCGCGCTGAATCATCGCCACCCATGTCCGTTGCGAGCGCACGTGCTCGAAGATGCGCAGTTCGCCGCCCGGCCGCAGCACGCGCCGTAGTTCGGCGAGCGCCCGCGCCTGATCCGGCACCGAGCAGAGCACTAGCGAGGAGACCACGGCGTCGAAGCTGGCATCCGCGAATGGCAGCTCCATCGCGTTGGCGGCGCGCACCTCGATCGTCGCGCTGGCGGCCTCGGCGGCTTCTCGAGCCGGCTTGAGCATGTTTTCGCTGTAATCGGTGGCCGTCACGGTTGCGGAGGCGGCGTAGTGCTGGAAGTTGGCGCCGTTGCCGCAGCCGATTTCGAGCACGCGACCATCGAGGCCCTCAACCATCTCCGCCCGGTAGCGCGCGAATCCACGGCGGGTGCGCGGCTCGAACCAGCCCCAGAATTTCGCGAACAGTCTCTTTCGCATTACGGTCGCACTAGTCCCTCATCACTCGTCGCGCTGCGGACAGTCCGCGCAGCGGTCGTATGACGGTCGCTGTGCCTCGATCGTAGCGACCTTGCGCAAGAGCCGGGCGGCGGTCCATAGCGGCAGACCGATTACCGAGCACTCGCAACCATCGAGGTGGTCGACTGGTGCGAAGTCGCGATCCTGAATCGCGTAGGCACCGGCCTTGTCGAACGGCGAGCCCCCGGCGATGTAGGTGGCGATCTCCGCGTCGCTGTACTCGCGCATCGTGACGCGGCTGACGACGTGTTCGACCGCCGAGCGCTCGCCCGCGACCATCGCGACGCCGGTGACCACCTCATGCTCACGCCCACGTAGGGAGCGCAGCATCGAGGCGGCCTCGTGGCTATCGAGGGGTTTGCCCAGCAACGCGCCATCGAGCACGACGATCGTGTCTGCGCCCAGCACGGCGGCATCGCTGCCTTCGACTGCGGCTACCGCTCGCGTCTTGCGCAGCGCCAGTGTCTCGGCGAGCTGCGCGGGCGGGCTGCCGTCCGGCTGCTCGTCTGAGTCAGAGGCGCGCACCTCGAAGGTGACTCCGAGCGTGGCGAGCATCTCGCGACGGCGCGGCGATGCGGAGCCGAGGACGAGCCGGCTAGTCACCGCTGTTCGAGGGCCCGTCCGTGGGCAGCGAGCGGTCGAGCACGGTGACGCACTCGATGTGCTGCGTCTGAGGGAACATGTCGATCGGCTGCACCCCAGTCAGGTCAAAGCCACCATCGACCAGCAGTCGCACATCGCGGGCCAGCGTCGCGGGGTCGCAGGAGACATAGACGACGCGTGTCGTACGCGACGCGAGCAGGCCGTCGACGACCTCGCGGCGCATCCCGGCGCGCGGCGGGTCAATCATCACGACGTCCGGCGCGGGTGTGAAGTCGGGAAGCACGTCCTCGACCAAGCCGGCGACCATCTCCACGTTGTAGAGGCCATCGAAGTTCAGTTTGGCGTCGGCGGTGGCAGCCGCGGACTCCTCGATCGCCACGACCTGCGGCACGTGCTCGGCGAGCAGGGCGGCGAAGGTACCGACGCCGCTGTACGCATCGACGGCGACGGTGGGCGCGACGGCGGTAACGCGCTCGATCACCAACTGCGCGAGGCGCTCTGCCTGCCGCGTGTTCACCTGGAAGAAGGCGGCTGAGGAGATGCGGAAGTCGCGGCCGAGCAGGCGCTCGTTGTACCAGGGCTGGCCGCTTTCGGTCGTGCCTTGCTGGCCGGGGCGCCATTCGAGCTTCGGCTGCACGAGCAGTTCGCCGCTCTGCTCGCCCATGCGAATCGCAATCTGCCGCGTGCCGGTAGTCGCGTCCTGGACGTCCGTAAGCACCTCGTTCACAGCATCGATCGCGATCGGGCACTGCTCGACCTTCAGGAAGCGGTGAGTGCCGCGTTCCATGAAGCCGACGTACCCCTCCAGTCGGGCGGTGAAGCGCATGTGGTTACGGTAGGCCCACGGCTGCTCCATGCCCAGCATCGGGCGCACGGGTGGCGCGTCGAAGCGTCCGATGCGTTCGAACTGCTCCTGCACGACGCCGGTCTTCAGGCTGAGCTGCTCGGCGTAGTCGATGTGCTGGAGCTGGCAGCCCCCACAGCGGCCGAAGTACTCGCAGCGAGGTTCGATGCGGTGCGGGGAGGCGTCCACCACTTCCGTGGTGCGAGCTTCGAGGTAGGTTGGCTGCTCTTCCTTGAACTCCACGATCACGCGTTCTCCCGGGATGCCGTACTCGACGAAGACGACGCGGCCGTCCGGCGCGTGCGCGACCGTCTTGCCGCCCGCCGCGAACCCGGTGAGTTCCAGCTCCATCGGTGGGATGTTCGGCGGCTCGTCTCGCCGTCGTCGACGGCGTCGCCGCGCGCGGCGACGTTCGAGCGGTGGCTCGATCGGCGCCTCGGTGGGCGTGGCTTCTGCGGGCTGTTCGGCTGTCATGGCAACCGATCGTACGGGCGCGAGGTGGGGGCGGCCAGCGGCAGGGGCAGTAGGATCGCGCGAGGAGGCCCGCATGCCCGCATCACGCACCCGAACAGCGACCCCGCTCCAGACCCCACTGCGCGAATTGACCCGCGAGGTGATCTCGATCCCGACTGCCGCCTACCTCGAAGGTGCGGTGGTGCGTTACCTGCGTCGGTTTGCTGGGCAGCGCGGGCTCGATTGCTCGCAGGACATCTACGGCAACGTCAGCGTCACCTACCGTCGTGGCCGCCGTCGCCGTCCGCTCGTGCTCGGCGCGCACATCGATCACCCGGGCTTCGTCGTCACGGCGGTGAAGGGGCGGCGGCTGACGCTGGAGTTCCGCGGCGGGCTCTCGGCCAGCTACGGCAAGGGCGAGCCGCTGCGCATCTACTCCACTGCCGACGGCGCGACGATCGGCACCGCTCGCGTCACCTCGGTGCAGGCTTCGCCGGGCGGGGCGCGTTCCGCGAAGCGGATTGTCGGCGCGAAAGCGTCACTCGATGCGGGCGCGACCGCCAGCGAGGGCGATCTCGCACTGTGGGACGTGCCCGAGTGCCGCTTCCGAGGCGAGATCGTGCACGCCCGCCAGTGCGACGACATGGCCGGGGTTGTCTCCGTGCTCGCGACGCTCGACCGTGTCGCTGCTGCGGGCGGTGCAGGGCACCTCGTCGGGTTCTTTTCGCGTGCGGAGGAGGTCGGGCTCTGCGGCGCCTCGGCGGCCGCGCGTGACCGGCTGCTGCCGGAGGACGCGCTGATCGTCGCGGTGGAGACCTCGTCGATGGCTGGAGGGCGGGCGCAGCAGGGCGGCGGCCCGATCATCCGCGTCGGCGATGTCGGCCACATCTTCTCGCCGCGCATGACGCAGTGGATGACCTCGCTGGTGCAGGGGATGGCGAGGGAGCAGGGGAGTTTCCCGTACCAGCGAAAGCTGATGGACGGCGGCACGACGGAGGCCACCTCCTACGACCTCTACGGCTACGAGACCGGCGCGGCCTGTCTCGCGCTGGACAACTACCACAACGCCGGTCCGAAGGGCCGCGTCGCCGCCGAGACCGTGCACATGGGCGATCTCGAGGGGCTGATCCAGCTCTTCGAGCGTATGCACGCGCAGGTGCCGGGCTTCGCGGGCTCGCTGCCGGCGTTGCTCCGCCGCTTCGACCGCCTCGGACGTGAGGCCGGGCCTCGGCTGCGTCGCACGGCGGAGCCGGGCGGGTAGGGCGGCTCGCGTAGCGGTGGCTAGCTCTCGCTCGCTGCCGCGTACAGGTTCGCGAAGGTGATACGACTCAGTTTGTACGCCTCCGGGATCGAGAGGAAGTAAACCTCCATCCTCCGACCGGCGAAGTGTGCCTCGCCGGATGCCTCGGAGCTGGAGAAGCCGACGTGGTCACAGAACATCATCCAGACCCGTTGGGCACTGCCGAAGGCGTCATCCTCGGCGGGTACGACCACCGAGACGACGGCATCCTCGGGGCTGAAGCTCTCCACCACACCCCCGCGAACTTCCATCGAAATCGGCTGATCGTCGTGCGGGTCGCGTGACTCGGTCGAGGCATCGCCACCGACTGCGGATGCAATGAACAGTGGGTCGAGCGCACACCAGGTGCAGAGCCGATGGTCGCCGACAGTGAACGAGTGCGAGAACTCGTTGAGTGAGAGCCCAACGACGCCGCGAATCAGGTCGCCGTCACGCTCGACCGGGCCTCGCAGAAGCTTCTGTGCGGCGTCAGGCTCCATCCCACACTCGATCGCGATCGCGAGCGCATCGGCGACGGCGATCGGCTCACCGGTCGTAGAGCGGCACGAGCAGCTTTGCGCCAGCGGGCCCGAAGTCGGGCCGGAAGCCCGTCTCCTCGAACCGCTGAGCGACCTGCTGTACGAGCGCGTCGCGCACGTCGCTGCTCACCGGTTGGTCTAGACCTCGCCGACGGCCGGGATCGTCTTCAGCTCGGTGATGATCTCTTTGATCTGCGCTTCCTCGCTGGGATTCTGAGCGGTGGCGCCGAAGCCGACCTGCGTGTTGATGCCGGCGTACTTCTCGCGCATCTTCGCGGGCAGCTCGTCCCATGTGCCGATCACGCAGAACTCTTCCATCATGTCGTCTGTGATTACGTCGACCATCTCGTCCCAGCCGCCCTCGATCGAGAGCTTGTGCAGCAGGGCTGCTTCGTCGTCCCAGTTGTGCTGCTTCATCACCTTCGAGTAGGAGCGAGTCGAGGCGTAGAAGGAGATGCGACGGCGGGTGATCTCCCGCGCCTGCGCGACTTCCGCCTCGGTGCGACCGGCGACGATGAATCCACCGCCGGTGATCAGCAGGTCGGCCGGGTCCTTGCCGGCGCGGCGCGCACCCTCGTGCACGGCCGGGATCAGCACTTCGCGGATGTAGTCGAAGGTGCTGAAGCCGTGGATCGCGATGCCATCAGCGACCTCGCCGGCCAGCCGGGCGTTGAAGGGGTTCACCGCGGAGATCACCACCTTGATGTCGGGGTGCTCGATCGGGCCGGGGTTGAAGAACGGGCTGGTCAGCTTGTACTGGTAATACTCGCCCTCGTAGTCCGGCTTCGTGCCGTTCTGCCAGGAGTCCCAGATCGCGCGCATGCATTTGATGTAGTCGCGCAGGCGCGGTCCGGGCGGCGCCCACGGCACGGAGAAGCGGCGCTCGTTGTGGCCCTTCACCTGCGTGCCGAGCCCGAGCACGAAGCGCCCGCCGGAGTAGTGCGAGAGATCCCAGGCGATGTTCGCCGTGATATGTGGCACGCGAGGGAAGGCGATGGCGACCGAAGTGCCGAAGTGGATGCGCTCCGTGTGCTCCGCGACCAGCGCCAGCGGCAAGAACGGGTTGCGAGATGTCTCCCCGATCGCGAGGTAGTCGTAGCCGAGGTCTTCGAGATAGCGCGAGCGCTCGGGCGCCTCGTGCATGTCTGTGCCGATTCCGGTACTCACGGTCATGGGCATGGCAAGCCTCCCTGAGATGCGTCTGCGGCCCGGATTGTAACGAGCGGGGGCGGGTTAGCGCCCGTTCTTGCCCTCGATCGCGGCCCAGACAAGTTCTTCGGTCGCGGACTCGACATGGCCTTCACGCAGCAGTCGCGTCATCAGCCGGCCGTCCGCGGGGCGCTCGGCCATCGTCTCGACAACCGCGGCGGTGCGCTCGTCGGAGCTGAGCACGACCGCGAGCAGCAGCTCCCACTCCAGCGGCGTGACGATCACGGTCACGCCATCGAGCTCGATGCGGATGCGCGCGTCCCACAGCGAGGGAATCTCGGCCGGGGAGAGCGCGTCGTAGCTGCCGTGGAAAGTCGGATTGGCGAAGATGAAGACGGGTACGCCGTCGCGCATGAAGTGCAGTCGTTCGGCGGCCAGTCGCGCGCCTCTCTGCCACGCCGCGTCGATGCCCAGCATCTCGGCGAGCGCCCGCAACGCGCTCTCGCTGGTCATCACCTCAAGGTTTGGTGAGGTCGCTTCGACGCCCTGGAGCTGGCAAGCGCCGGCGCCTATCAACGCCCACGGCTCATCCGCGGCAGCTTCCTCCAGCACTCGCACCAGCGGGCCGAGAACCTCGGCCTGTTGCGCAAAATCCGGGGGAATCGTGTGATCGGTGACGGCTGCCGCCTCGGATATTCGCCGTACTCTGTTTGTGATGGGCATCATAATGCGTCGTGCAACTACGTGCTTGCACCCCTCAGGCGGTCGGTACAGCATCGGAGGGAGGGGAGCCGCTGGCCGTGTCTGCTGACGCCGATGTTCGACTACCCGGAGGCCACGACCGGATCGATGGTCGGGTCGTCTCGTTCCGACCGATCAGCGAGGCGGACCTACCGATGATCATGCGGCTGCGCTCCGACCGCGAGGTCGTGGAGTTCTGGGGTGAACCTCCCGCGGACGAAGCAGCGTACAGGCGTGAGTTTCTCGATGCCCACGTGGGCCCCGTGTGGCGTTTCCTGATCGTCTATGACGGTCGCGACGTCGGCCTGATTCAGTACCACCACGCCTATCCCGGAGCCGAATACGAGTGGTCGGCGGGCATCGATGTCTTCATCGGCGATCCCGGTGCGCGCGACGGTGGACTGGGCACCGAGGTGATGCGCACGATGCTGCACTACCTCTTCGAGACGGGGGCAGTGCATCGCGTCACCGTCGACCCGGAGACGGGCAATCCGCGCGCGATTCGCTGCTATGAGAAGGTCGGATTCCACCTCGACGGCGTGCTGCCGCACAACGCGTTCGAGCACGGTGAATACGTCGATACGCACTTCATGTCGATTCGCGAAGACGAGTGGCCGGCGGCGAAGGCGCGCTGGGAGGCGGATGCCGCGGGTTGACGGCGTCGCTGTCGCGGCATGTAATCCGGCTGCGACGGAGACTCGCTCCGGCGTGGATGGGGAGATTCCATGGCCGACTACGACGACATTACCTACGAGACCGACGACCGGCTGGCGTTCGTCACGCTCAACCGACCCGAGAAGCTGAATGCGCTGAGCAACAACCTGCGCGGCGAGATGATCCACGCGATGAAGGAGGCGGAGGCCGACGACGACATCGCGGTGATCGTGCTGCGCGCCGCAGGCCGCGCCTTCTCCGCCGGATACGACCTCTCGCCCGCGCGTGCTGCCGGCGAGGACAGCGAGTTCGTCGACTCTCGCTCGCTCTTGCCGGACAGCGGCTCGACGCACCCGGGGCCGATGGAGTGGGCGCGCCACGTCGTCTCGACCAACCTGCTGATCTGGGAACTGGCGAAGCCGGTCGTCGCGCAAATCCAGGGCTTCTGCCTGGCCGGCGGGACTGAACTGGCGACGATGTGCGACTTCCGCATCGTCGCGGAGGACGCGCAAATCGGGTACCCGCCGGTACGTGCGATGACCACGATGGACATGATGTGGGCGCCGTGGCACTTGCCGATGGCAAAGGCGCGAGAGTTCGCCTACGTCGGCGACAGCTTCTCGGGCACGGACATGGAACGGCTGGGCTGGGCGAACTACGCTGTGCCGGGCGAACAGTTGGCCGATTTCACGGAACGCTTCGCGCGCCGCATGGGCCACATCGATAACGACATGCTGATGTACTCCAAGCGCGCGGTGAACCGGCAGTACGAGATGATGGGCATCCGCACCGGCTTGATCTCCGGTACCGAGATCCAGGGACTAAGCAGCTACCGCCCGGCGGGCGGGGAGTTCGGGAAGCGCAGCCGCGAGGAGGGCCTGAAGGCCGCGTTGGAATGGCGCGATGGGCCGTTCCGCGACTTCCGCGGCGCATACGACTCAGCGCCGAAGGATCGCGCGGTGCCGGGCAGCGAGGAGTCGAAGTAGCAGGCCGCGCAGAGCGCGGGCGGGTAGGCGCCTAGCCGACCCGCATCGCCTGCGCAGCTTCGACGACGTGTTCGAGCGAGGCCACGGTCTCTTCGTAGCGCCGCGTCTTCAGTCCGCAGTCCGGGTTCACCCACAGCAGCGAGGGGTCGATCATCGCTGCCGCTTCGCGCGCGTGTTCGATCATCTCGTCCGTCGGTGGGACGCGCGGGGAGTGGATGTCCCAGACGCCGAGCCCGATTTCCTTGTCATAACCGGAGTCGCGGAAGGCTTCGAGCCCCTCCGCGTCCGACCGTGCGTTGAAGATCAGCAGCACGTCGGCCTCCAGGTCGGAGACCGAGTTGATCACGTCGGCAAGCTGCACGTAGCACATGTGTGACTGAATCTGCGTCTCGTCGCGCACACCGCTGGTCGCCAGCTTGAAGCACGGGACGGCCCAGCCGAGGTAGGCGCTCCAGTCCGCGTGACGCAGTGGCACGCCTTCGCGCAGCGCGGGCTCATCGACCTGCACAATCGCGATGCCCGCCTCCTCAAGGTCGGCGACCTCATCGCGCAGGGCGAGCGCGATCTGGCGGCACGTCTCGCCTCGCGGCTGGTCGTCGCGCACGAAGGACCAGTTGAGGATCGTCACCGGGCCGGTGAGCATGCCCTTGACCGGGCGCTCGCTCAGCGACTGGGCATAGGTCGACCAGCGCACGGTCATCGGGGCCGGTCGCGAGACATCGCCGAAGATGATCGGCGGCTTCACGTAGCGGGAGCCGAAGGACTGCACCCAGCCGAAGCGGGTGAACGTGAAGCCGTCCAGCTGCTCGCCGAAGTACTCGACCATGTCGTTGCGCTCAGGCTCGCCATGGACGAGCACATCGAGCCCGATCTCCTCCTGCAGGCGAATTACGCGCTCGATCTCTTGTTCCATCTCACGCTCGTATTGCTCACGGTCGATCTCGCCGCTGTTCACCAGCCGACGGGCGCGCCGCAGTTCGGGCGTCTGCGGGAAGGATCCGATCGTCGTCGTCGGGTAGTCCGGCAGCTGGAGGCGGCCGCGTTGCGCGGCGCGTCGTTCGTCGACGGAGCCCTCGCGGCGGTAGTCCGCGTCGGTCGTCGCTTCGACGCGAGCGCGCACCTCCGCGTTGTTCGTGCGCTCCGAAGTGCGACGTGACTCAAGCGCCGTGGCGTTCGCCGAGAGCTGATCTGCGACCTTGTCGCGGTCGTCGAGGGCAGCGGCGAGCGTCGCCACCTCCTCGAGCTTCTGGTTCGCGAAGGCGAGCCACGAGCGCACCTCTGGGTCGAGCCGGTTCTCGCGGGCGATGTCGATCGGGGTGTGGATCAGCGAGCATGAGCTACCGACGATCAGGCGATCAGCCCCGACCAGCGTGCCGAGCTCGCCCAGCAGGTCGAGCGAGCCAGCGAGGTCGTTGATCCAGACGTTGCGGCCATCCACGACGCCCGCGACCAGCTGCTTGTCGCCCGGCAGCCCGTTGCGGCGCATCAGGCCGGCGTTGCGTTGGCCGCGGTGGAAGTCGAGGCCGATCGCCTGCACCGGCAGAGCGGAGAGGGCGGGGTACGCCTCATCCACATCGCCGAAGTAGGTCGTGACCAGTAGCCTCGTCTCACCGGAGTGTTCCGCCAGCGTCTCGTAGGCGGTGCTCAGCGCAGCGAGTTCCTCGCTGCTGCGGTCCTGCACGAGCACCGGCTCATCAAACTGCACCCACTGTGCTCCGGCCTCGCTGAGGCGGCGCAGCATCTCGGCGTAGACATCGAGCAGCGCAGGCAGCAGCGCTAGCCGGTCGAAGTCGTGGTCGATCGTGCCGTCCGCGTCGAAGCCCTTGCCGCTCAGCAGGTAACTGAGGGGGCCGACGAGCACCGGGACGGTCTCGATGCCGGCCCCGCGCGCCTCGATGTACTCATCGAGCGGCTTGGTGGAGGCGAGACGAAAGCTCGTCAGCGCGTCGAACTCGGGGACGATGTAGTGGTAGTTGGTGTCGAACCACTTCGTCATCTCCATCGCGGTGACGTCGTAGCCGTCATCCTGCGCGCCGCGCGCCATCGCGAAGTAGGTGTCGAGGTCGACCGTGCTGTCCGCGTCGCCCTCGCCGGGCGTCCACTCGTAGCGCAGGGGGACGGCGCCGACCATCGCGGTCGTGTCCAGTACCTGGTCGTAGAAGCTGAAGGTGTTGGAGGGGATCAGATCGATGCCGGCGTCGCGCATCCGCTCCCACGCCTCAAGGCGCAAGGTACGGGCGGTCTCGTCCAGCTCCTCGCGGGTGACGCGGCCGTCCCAGTAGCGCTCGGTGGCGCGCTTCAACTCGCGGCGATCACCGATGCGCGGGTAGCCGTGGATTGCAGAAAGCGCCATTGCTGATACCTCGTCGGGATGCATTGCGCCGATTCGTGGCGAACCTGTGGCGGATCAGGGTAACCCGGCATCTCACGCCGAGCCACACGGGCTATCGCCCGCTGCGCAGCTCCAACAAATGGTGCAGGGCCGCTGAAGAGGGACTCGTCAGACGAGCCCCTCGGGACAGTGTGCGGCTGCCGCTAGCTCGCGCCGGTGATCTGAAGCAGCACGCCACCCGCTGCGCCGGGGTGCACGAAGACCTGCCCCGTAACCGGGTTGCCTTCGCCGGGGTCACCGATCAGGCGCACGCCCTTGCCGCGCAGTTCCGCGACGGTGGCATCGACGTCGTCGACGCGCATCGCCATCAGGTGTACGCCCTGGCCGCTGCGCTCGATCTTGCTGGCGATCGGGCCCTTGTCACTCGTCGGCGCGACCAGTTCCACCTCGTTGTCGGCGAACTTGAAGTAGGCGTTCTTGAAGCCCGCACCTTCGGGCTCGCCTTGGCGGTCCACGGGCTGGCCGAAGATCGCCTCGTACTGCTCGATGCCAACGTCGAGGTCTTCGACTGCGATCACGATGTGGTCGATGCCCTGGAACATGGTTACCCCCGGTACGCCGTTATCGGCTCTCTGTGTCTCTCGTGCTCGTAGTTATACCGCCGATGGACGGCGAGCGAAGCTGCGAGGCCCGCGCGGGCCTGTGCGACTACTCAGGCGTGGGTTCCTGTGAGGCCGGGTCTAGGGGTGTTGCCTCCACGGTCGCGACGCGCAGGCCGTCCATCTCCACCACGGTCAGCCGGTGGCGATCGAGCTCGATCGTGTCGCCGACGGTGGGGATGCTGCCGACCCGCTCCACGAGGTAGCCGCCGACGGTGTTGTTCGCGCCTGCGTCGATCTCGATCTCCAGTAGCTCGCCGAGCACGTCGATGCTGTCGAGGCCGCTGATGCGGGCGACGCCGTCCGGCCGCGTCTCGGGTGTCGGGGCCGGTACCTCGAACTCATCCTGCAGCTCGCCGACGATCTCCTCGAGCACGTCCTCGAGCGTGATGATGCCGTCGGTGCCGCCGTACTCGTCCATCGCGATCGCGAAGTGGGTACGACGGTCGCGCATCTGCGCCAGCATCTCGTTCACGCCGGCCAGCGCCGGAACCAGCAGAGGCTGCCGCAGCAGCGGTTCGATCGAGGGGTGATCCTCCGCGAGCACGAGGTCGCGCACATGCAGCACGCCAACAACGTTGTCGATGTTTTCGCGGTAGACCGGGTAGCGAGAGTGCCGGGACTCCGCCACGAACCGCCGCGCGTCGGCGGTCGATGTCTCGATCGACAGCGCCAGCAACTCGGTGCGCGGCACCATCACCTGCTCGACGGTGAGGTCGCCGAAGCGCAGTACGCGCTCGATCAAGAACTGGTCGGTGCTCTCCAGCTCGCCGGCCTCTGCACTATCCTCGACCGCCAGCAGCAACTCGGCCTCGCCGAGGTGCTGCGACTCGCCGCCGCCCGGGCTGACGCCGACCAGGCGGGCGACGAGCCAGCCGCTCTCGTTCAGCAGCCAGATCGCCGGGCGGAAGATCGCGCGGAAGAGCCGCAGCGGGCCGGCGATCGTCAGCGCCGTGCGTTCGGAGTACTGCAGCGCGATCCCCTTCGGCGCCAGTTCGCCGGCGATCACGTGCAGGGCGGTGATCAACACGAAGGCGACGGCAACGGCAGCCGCATGTGCGCCGACATTGCCGAGCAGCGTGTCGAGCAGCCCGGAGAGCGCAGGCTCCCCGATCCAGCCGAGCGCGAGGCTGGCGACGGTAATGCCGAGCTGGCACGCGGCAATGTAGGAATCGAGGTGCTGCACGGCGTCGGCGACGCTGCGCGCTCCGGCCCGACCCTCCTCGACCAGTTGCTCGACGCGGGTACGACGGACGGTGACGAGCGCGAATTCGGACGCGACGAAGAAGCCATTGGCGAGCACGAGCGCCAGCACGGCAAGCAGCCCGCCACCGATCTCAATCAACTGTGCCCAGCCTCCGCCGATCGCTTCAGCTAGGGTACAACGCGGCCGGTTGGCCGGTGCCAGGCGTTCGTCGCCTCGCGACGCCCTCGCTGCTAGGCCGCGGCGGAGAGTTCCGATGTGCAGTGCGAGCACCGAGTGGCGTGCAACGTGATCTCGCTGAAGCAGAAGCGGCACTTCTTCGTCGTCGGGTCGGGTGTTTCCTCCTCGGCGTAGCGGTCCTTCAGGTGGTTCATCGGTGTGATGATCAGGAAGAAGACCACGAGAGCGGTGATCACGAACGAGATCACGGCATTGGTGAAGTCCCCGTACAGGAACTCGCTGCCGTTGATCGCGAACGTCAGCGCCGAGAAGTCGGTATGCCCGCCGACAGCCGCGATCAGCGGCGTCATCAGATCCTTCACCAGCGCATCAGTGACGCTTTTGAACCCGACCCCCATCACAACGGCGATCCCCAGCTCTATGACATTGCCACGGAGCAGAAACTTCTTGAACTCGTCCAACACGGCGACACCTCCCTTGCTCGCCCCTCGCGAGCGCGCTGACTGTACGTCGGGCGGCGGTCGTCGGGCGAGTGAGCTGGAGCCTCACCTCACCTGTGGAGAGCGTCGATCTCGTCCCAGGTGAGGCCGTAGATCGTGACGGGGGCGCCGACGGGGTCGGCGTAGGCCGCCTGCACTGGCTCCCAGTACGTGGCGAGGCCGCCGTGCTGGTTCACGAGTTGTTCGACGATGCGTGCGGCCGCACCCTGGCACTCGAACGGGATCGGTCGCATCGAGGCCAGCTCGGACAGCGACTGGGTGCAGGAGTCGGCCTTCGCTGCGTCGAAGAAGGCCCAGCTGCTGATCTCGTGAGCCGTCCACTCTGCGACGCCTTCGGCCAGCAGGTTGTTCGCGCCGGGGAACTGGCGGAACGTCATGGTGTGCGCCAGCTCGTGGAGCAGCACCCGAGGGTCGTCGTGCAGCGCGCGGGTGTACGGCATCCAGATGCCGGTCGTGTCGCCGAAGGCGGCCCACATCGGCAGCCAACTCATGGCGGCGAGCTCCCCCCAGCTTGCATGCGCCTAGATGTTGATCGTGCGGCCCGCCACAATCCCGACCGTCGCGTGCACGCTGTCGAGGGCAGCCGATGCTGTCGAGGCCACCTCGCCAAGGGCGGCGACGACCGTCTCCGACTGCGGGTGGTAGATGCAGAAGGCCCCGGTGCCGAAGACGCTCCGGCCGTCATATGCGGCGGTGTAGTGGAAGTCGTTCGGCGCACCGCAGTCGCGGTCCCCGATCGGCGTCAACGGCCCCTCGACGCGAGGGGTGGGCGTCGGCGTAGCGGTGGGGAGGGCGTTAGCGTGGGCGTCGGAGTGGCTGTGGGTGCAGCAGCGACCGTTGCCGAAGCCGGAGGCGAGTTGCCCACGACGCCCGCGTCGTCCTCGCTCGCCGTCGAGCCGTCACAGGCCGTCAGCACGGCAGCGAGCAGCGCGATCCCGGTCGTGAGTCCGAGCGCCGTGTGGCGCCTCATGAGTCGTCCGATGCGTGTCTCACCCGATGACGATAGCGGCTACGGCCGCGGGACAACCATCCGGGTCTAGGCAGCCACCTCGAAGTACGTTGCGTCGTAGAGCGGGCGGAAGCTCGGGATCGTCAGTTGCATCGTCACCACCGAGGACAGCAGCGTCACGTGGCTGGGTGTCGATGGCGACATCGCGAGGTCGCGACGGCGTTGCGGGGTTTAGATCCCGCGCAACACGTCCTGGGTGATGTCTCCGCGAGGGATGTGCTGCAGGTCTGCCTGCACCCGCGACCTCAGCTCTTCTGCCGTCACGCGCCGCGCTCGGAGAGGTCATCGAGCTCTTCGAAGATGCCGTAATCGACTTTGATGTGGCGGCCGACTCCGGCGAGGGCGAGGGCAACCGTGAGTGCCGCGCCCCCGATGATCGTGACCACGTCCCAGCCGCCGACGATGCTCGCGGTGAGGGTGATCGCGCCGGGCGCGCCGAATAAGGTGGTGTAGAGTGGCACCGCGTGCCCGGACTCATCCTCGTTCAGTCGTCTCAGTACGTTGTTCATCGCTGAACCTCCCTCGTCTCGCTAGCTGCACCCACTGGTGGCACCGCAGTTCACGCATTTCAGGCAGGTCCCGTTGCGGACCATCATCATCTGGCCGCAGTCGTCGCACGGGTCGCCCTCGAAGCCCCGCTGCCGCGCCATCTCCGGCGAGGTCATCGAGGCGGTCGCAGGCGATGCGCCCGCAGCCGGGGCCGGCGCTGCCGAGGCGACGGCATCGACGACAGCATCGACGATCGGCAACGGCTGGACCTCCGTGGCTGTGGCGGTCGCGACGACGGGTACCGGCTCGGGCTGCCGTGCCGCAGGAGCCGCGCCGTTGGAGCCGCCAGCGGGCTCCAGCACGTCGCTGACGGCGATCGCGCCGGTCAGTGCTGGTGCAGTCACGCCCGAGCCTGCACCGGCGTCATCCGGCTCAAGCGCGCCCGGCGACATCGAGAACCCATCCGCTGTGCCCTCGCCGGTCTCGCCGTCGGCGAGGTCGAGCGGGCCGAGGTGCGCCAGATCGTCGCGGCCGAGGTAGGAGACGGCCAGCTCGCGGAAGACGTAGTCGATGATCGATGTCGCCATCTGGATGCGGTCGTGGCCCGTCACCATCCCGTTCGGCTCGAACTTCGTGAACACGAAGGAATCGACGAAGGCCTCCAACGGGACGCCGTGCTGGAGCCCGATCGAGACAGCGATCGCGAAGCAGTTCATCAGCGACCGGAAGGCCGCGCCATCCTTCGCCATGGAGACGAAGATCTCGCCCAGGTCGCCGTCCTCGAACTCCCCGGTGTGCAGGTAGATGGCGTGCCCGCCGACCCGCGCTTTCTGGCCGTAGCCCTGGCGACGGGCGGGCAGGCGACGGCGTCCCTCTGTGTCACCGCCTGCCCCGAACAGCTTTAACAGCTGCGCCTGCTGCGTGGCGGGCAGCGAGCGGATGATCCGCTCTGCCTCCGCGATGGCGGGATGGTCGCCGCCACCGGCGGCCGCAGTGGCCTGATCCATGCCCTCCTCGAAGGCGTCTTCTTCCTCGTCGGTCAGGGTCTCGGTGATTGAGGCCGCCAGCGGCTGTGAGAGCTTGGAGCCATCGCGGTAGAGGGCCAGCGCCTTCACCATGCCCTCGGCGGCGGCATCGTAGACGGCGCGCACTTCGTCGATCGTCGCCTCGTTCGGCATGTTGATCGTCTTGCTGATCGCCCCCGAGATAAACGGCTGGGCGGCCGACATCGTGCGTACGTGAGCCATCGGCTCAATGAAGCGTGTGCCGTACTTCCCGCAGCGGGTGGCGCAGTCGAGGACGGCGTAGTGCTCCTCGCGCAGATGCGGGGCGCCCTCAGTCGTCATGCGACCCAGGATGTGGTCATTCGCCTCGTCCACCTGCTGCGGCGAGAAGCCGAGCGCACTCAGCAGGTCGAAGGCCGGGTCGTCGAGCTGCAGGTCGGTGAAGCCCAGCGCGTCACGGCAGAAGTCGTCCCCCAGCACGTAGCGGTTGAAGGCGAAGCTGACGTGGAAGGCGGTGCTCAGCGCCTTGTCGATCGCGTCCAGCGCCGGCCGTGTAAACCCGCGCTGCGCCAGCGTGTTGCGGTTGAGGTGCGGCGCACCTTCGAGCAGCCCCGACCCGGCGCAGTAATCGACGATCTCCGCGACCTGCTCATGCGTGTAGCCGAGCCGCCGCAGGGCGTCCGGCACGGAGTCGTTGATGATGCGGAAGTAGCCGCCGCCGGCAAGCTTCTTGAACTTCACGAGCGCGAAGTCGGGCTCGACACCGGTGGTGTCGCAGTCCATCAGCAGCCCGATCGTGCCGGTGGGCGCGATCAGCGTGGACTGTGCGTTGCGGTAGCCGTGCTGCTCTCCCAGTGCGAGCGCGTGATCCCACGACTCGCGGGCTGCCGCGAGAAGGTCGGTCGGGCAGTGGTCGCTATTGATCGGCGTCGGCAGCACCGTCAGGCCCTCGTACTCCTCTGGAGCGGCCCCGTAGGCAGCGCGGCGGTGGTTGCGAATCACGCGCAGCATCGCCTCGCGGTTCTCCTCGTAACGCGGGAAGGTGCCCAGCTCGCCGGCCATCTCGGCCGAGGTGCTGTAGGCGACGCCGGTGAGGATCGCCGTCAGTGCGCCCGTCCAGGCCAGCGCCTGCGGCGAGTCGTAGGGGATGCCTTCCACCATCAGCATCGCGCCGAGGTTGGCGTAGCCGAGGCCGAGCGTGCGGTAGTCGAACGACCGTTGAGCGATCTCGCGGCTGGGGAACTGCGCCATCAGCACGGAGATCTCAAGCACGACCGTCCACAGCCGCGTGGCGTGCTCGTAAGCCGGGATGTCGAAGACGCCATCGGCGTCGACGAAGCGCATCAGGTTGATCGAGGCCAGGTTGCAGGCAGTGTCGTCCAGGAACATGTACTCGGAGCAGGGGTTCGATGCCTCGATGCGGCCCTGCGCCGGCGAGGTGTGCCACTCGTTGATCGTAGTGTCGTACTGCAGGCCGGGATCGGCCGACTGCCAGGCGGCGCGGGCGACACGATCCCAGATCTCGCGGGCGCGCACGGTGCGATGTACCTCGCCGTCGGTGCGGCGGATCAGGTCCCAATTGGCGTCCCTGTCGACCGCCTTCAGAAAGTCGGCAGTGACGCGGACGGAGTTGTTGGCGTTCTGGCCGGAGACGGTCTGATAGGCCTCGCCCTGCCAGTCGGTGTCGAACTCCGCGAACTCGAGCGTGGCGGCACCCTGCGCAGCGAGCTGGAGCACGCGCAGGAGGTAACCTTCCGGCACCCCGTCTCGACGAGCGCGAGAGAGCGCACGGCGCAGCGGCCGGTTCGCGGCCACATCGAAACTCTCGGAGGCGGCCTCGAAGGTGGCGTTGAGGTGGCGGCGCACGACGCGCGAGCCGGTGACCAGCGCGGCGACCTTCTGCTCTTCGTTCGACTTCCAGTCGATGAACTGCTCGATGTCCGGGTGGTCGACGTCCAGGATCACCATCTTCGCGGCTCGACGCGTGGTGCCGCCGGATTTGATCGCGCCCGCGGCGCGGTCGCCGATCTTGAGGAAGGACATCAGGCCGGAGGATCTGCCCCCACCGGAGAGCGGCTCGTCCTCGCCTCGGATGCGCGAGAAGTTCGACCCGGTGCCGGAGCCGTATTTGAAGATGCGGGCCTCGCGGATCCAGAGGTCCATGATCCCGCCGTCGTTGACCAGGTCGTCGCTGACGGACTGGATGAAGCAGGCATGTGGCTGGGGGCGCTCGTAGGCGCTCGTCGATCGCTGCGGCTCGCCACCATCGACCGGCACGAACCAGTGGCCCTGGGCCGGCCCGGCGATGCCGTACGCCCAGTGCAGCCCGGTGTTGAACCACTGAGGCGAGTTCGGGGCAGCGCGCTGGGTCGCCATCATGTAGCTGAGCTCGTCGAAGAAGGTCTGTGCGTCCTCCTCGCCGTCGAAATAGTTCTGCTTCCACGCCCAGTACGTCCACGTGCCAGCGAGGCGGCGGAAGACCTGGCGCGAGTCCTGCTCGCCGACGGTGTCGTCCGACGTTGGATCGGCCTCGGCGCTCCATAGCCACTCGGGCACGCCGTCCTCAGCGATCGGACGCAGCACGGCGGGCACGCCGGCCTTGCGGAAGTACTTCTGCGCCATGATGTCGACGGCGACCTGCGACCAGCCCTTGGGCATCATGATGTCCGCAGCCTCGAAGACGACGGAGCCGTCCGGGTTGACGATGCGCGACTCGCGTTGCTCGAAGTCGACACCCTCGTAGGCGTCTGTTCCGGCGGTGGTGAAGTGGCGAGCGATGCGCATGACGATGCCTTCCTGGGGTGAGTTGCCTGCCTCAGTTCGCAGGCAACCCGAGGGGCGGGGTCGGTCAGGGAGTCCCGCATTGCGATAAACTGCTCAATTGCGCATACCGTTACGTAATACGCGTGGCAGGGGAGGGATTGTAGCGCGTACAGCAAACTTGTCAAGACACATTAGCAATTAGTGCGGACAGCTTCCGACGAATAGCGCTGCGTTCTCGGATCGCGCTTGTACGGAGCACTTGCGCAAACACATGCGCAATTGGTAGAGTGCCCGTGATCTCCCCGGCCGCGTCTTCAGCGGGGAGGTTTTCCATGGCAGATCGCAGAGTTGGCAGAGTCCCACATGTCCGAGGACCGGGCGGGGGGCTAATCCCACGTACGCGCAACAAGAACGGCCGCTGGCGCAGAAAGCGCAGCGACGCGGGCCACATCCGTGGCGTCGTCGTGGCGATGCGGCCAAAGTTCTCGGCTGCCGCCTAGGCCCCAGAGGGGCCACTCAAGGTTGGGCCGCGCTGAGCGCTTGGCCGCCAGCGGCTAGGCGCTTGCGCCGACCATTGCCTCGAGTTCGTCGGGATCCGTCGGGATCGCGGCGGAGAGGTTACGCCGTCCGTTGCGCGTGACCAGTATGTCGTCCTCGATGCGGACACCGATGTTCCGCAGATGGCGGGGTGTCTTCGCGCCCGGGCCGAAGTAGAGGCCAGGCTCCACCGTCAGCACCATGCCGGGCCGCAGCACGATCGATTCGTTGCCGTCGCAATAACTGCCGACGTCGTGGACGTCCAGACCCAGCCAGTGCGAGGTGCCGTGCATGAAGTACGGCCCGTACGCGCCGTCGCGGATCAGTTTGTCGGTGCGCCCCTCCAGCACGCCGAGGCGGCGAAGACCGGCGACCACTACCTTTAGCGCGGCGAGGTGCACATCCTCGAAGCGCGCGCCGGGCGCAACCGCCTCGACGCCAGCGGCGTGGGCGGTGAGCACGATCTCGTAGACCTCGCGCTGGGCCTTCGTGAAGCGTCCGTTCGCCGGGAAGGTGCGCGTGACGTCCGCTCCGTAGAAGCCGGTCTCCGCCCCTGTGTCGATCAGCAGCAGCTCGCCATCCTCAATGCGGTCGTACGCGAGCGGGTAATGCAGTACGCAGGAGTTAACGCCGGAGGCGACGATCGCGGGGAAGCCATCGCGGGGCGAGCCGCTGCGGCGGTACTCCGCCTCCAGCACGCCCTTCACCTCGTACTCGTACATGCCGGGCTGCGTCGCGCCGATCGCGGCAGCGAGGCCGACGCCGGTGATGTCGACGGCGCGCTGGAGCAGCGCGACCTCCTCGGTCGACTTGCGCAGGCGCATGCGTGCGAGCAGCGGGAACGGGTCGACGACCACCTCGATGGCGTTTGGCGCACCCCTCACTACCTTCTCGACCGCATCGTCGGAGCCGAGCCCGAAGTAAAGCGTCGATGCGCGCGCGAGCAGGCGAGGGAGGCGCTCGGCGAGTTCGTTGATCGGGTAGGCGGCGTCGGCACCGTGCAGATCGATCGCGCCCTCGACGCCTGCACGCGGGCCGTCCCAGACTGCTCGCCGCGGATCGTGCGGACGCACGAAGAGCATGAACGGCTCGTCCGTGCCCGGTCGTAGCACGGCGACGGCATCCGGCTCCTCGAAGCCGGTCAGGTAGTAGAAGGTCGAGTCCTGCCGGAAGTCGTAGGGCACGTCGCCGTTGCGGATCACCTCGTGCCCGCCCGCGAAGACGGCGACGGCAGGGCGGGCCGCCGAGGAGCGCATCGCCTTACTGAACTGCTGGCGGCGGGTGGCGAAGCTGTCGGTCATCGGGTACTCCTCGCGGTCTCGAACGCGGTCGGCTACGCCTCTCTTAGAAGGCGAAGTAGCGCAGCCAGATATAGGCGGAGGCGATCGCCATCGTCATCGCCGTCGCCAGAACGCCATAGCGGAAAAATTCGAAGAACGTGATCTTGAGGCCGTTGCGGGCCGCGATGTTCGCCACCAGCACGTTCGCGGAGGCGGCGACGATCGTGAGGTTGCCGCCCATGTCCGCGCCGATCGCTAGTGACCACCAGAGCAGGTTCGGGGCGGCCGAGGCGTCGAGCTCCCCCGACATGGTCTCCACGATCGGCAGCATCGTCGCGGTGTAGGGGATGTTGTCGACGAAGCCGGAGAGGATCGCCGACATCCAGAGGATCAGCATCGAAGAGGCGGCCGCCGACCCGCCGGTCTCATCCGCCGCCCACTCGCCGATGTCTTCGAGCAGACCGACCTCTTCGAGCCCGCCGACAACGATGAAGAGGCCGACGAAGAAGAAGAGCGTCGACCACTCCACCTCACGCAGAGCCTCGTGCGGATCCTGCCGCGTGATCAGCAGCAGCAGCGTCGCCCCCATCAGCGCGACCGTCGCCGGTTCGTACCCGAGCGGGCCCTGGAAGAGGAAGCCGAGCACGACGAGGCCGAGCACCCCGCCCGCGATGCGCAACATGCGGGGGTCGGTGATCAGCTGGGAGTCGTCGATCTGCATCACGCGCCCGCGCGCGTCGATCGCTGCCTCGAATCAGCCACGGCAGCACGAGCAGGAAGGCGGCCAGCGCGATCACGGCGACGGGGCCGACGTTGACCGCGAACGTGAGGAAATCGATGTCGGCGTGCGAGGCAACCAGGATGTTCGGTGGGTCGCCGATCAGTGTCGCGGTGCCACCGATGTTGGAGGCGAGTACCTCCGCGATCAGCATCGGCACGGCCTTCACCCCCAGCGTGTCTGCGACGACGAGTGTCACCGGCGCCATCAGCACGACCGTGGTCACGTTGTCGAGGAAGGCGGAGGCGACCGCGGTGATCAGACACAGCAGGATCAGCACGCGGATCGGGCTGCCGTTTGCCGCCTTCGCAGAACGGATCGCCATCCAGCGGAAGACGCCGGTGTCGGCCATCGTGTTGGCGATGATCATCATCCCCACGAGCAGGAAGATCACATCGAGGTCGATCGCCTCGAACGCCTGATGGGTGTCGAGCACGCGGAACGCGATCACCAGCATCCCACCGGCGAGTGCGATCGTGGTTTTGTGGACCTTCTCGGAGATGATCACCGCATAGGTGACGAGAAAGATCGTGAGGGCAATCTGGACTTCGCTCACGTGCGCGGTCGCTCCCTCGCTGTAACTGACGCCGTCGCCGTATCCTCGCCCGCCCCGTGAGATAGCGCTAGAGAGCGCTCCATGCCGTCTGTGCGCCGATGATGAGCAGGCCGAGCGCCAGCAGCCGGGTCAGTGGCCCTTCGCCGAATGTGCGGCGAGCGCGCTGACCAAGCGGGTTTGCCGCTACCATGCCGGCGCCCAGCCAGAGCGCGGCGTACAGCGGCTCCCCCGCGTGGCCGAGCGCGAGGTGGAGCGAGACGGCCGCCGCCGCGGCCGTCGCGTTCGCGATGTGCACTGTGGGCACGGCGATCGCGTGCGGCATCAACATGATGCGCGTGAGCAGCGGCACCTTCAGCGGCCCGCCGCTGATGCCCGCGAGCGTGGCGACGAAGGCAGCGACGATCAGCGGAAAAATGCTGCGCAACACCGGCACGCGGTAGATGAAGACGTTCCCCTGGCCGTCGTCGATGCGCCGGCTCCAGCCGTGTTCGCTGAACTCCGGGTCGGGGCCGTGAGGCCGCCACGCGAGCCAGAGCGCGAGTGTGATCAGGATCCCGGCGATGCCCATCGCGAAGACGCCCCGAGGGAGCAGCGATGTGCCTGCGGCGGCCAGCAGCGCAGCCGGTACCGCGACGGCGGAGATCGCCGCGCCGACCCGCAGGTCGACTCGCCGCTCACGCGTCACGACGATGCTCGAGAGGCCACTGGAGAGGACCACCGTCGCGAGCGATGCGGTGGCGATCAGCTCCGGTTCGGCGTCCGGGTAACGGATCAGCAGCAGCGGGGCGATCAGGAACCCGCCGCCAGCACCGATCGCGACCGCATACGCCCCGATCAGCACGCCGAGCGCCAGTAACACGCTGACCTCGCTGGGGCTCATGTCGTTTGCCGCTTCACGTGCCACACTAACCACGCGATAGGGATTGACTCAACCCTCGCCCAGCGCCTCCGGCGTGTAGCGGGTGCCGATGAGCCCTTGCTCGATCAGACTCTCGTACTGCTCGCGGCTGTAGCCGAGCAGGTCGCGATAGACGTACTCGTTGTGTTCGCCCAGCTTCGGCGGTGGCAGACGAATCTTGTTCGGCGTATTCGCCATCTCGATCGTCATGCCGGGGTAGCGGTGGGTGCCGACGCCTTCGATTGTCGCTTCCTGGAAGAAGCCGCGGGCGTTCAGCTGCTCGTCGGCCAGCGCCTCCAGTTCGTCATGCGTGGGCGCGGCGGGCACGCCGACGGCCTGTAACTCGTGGAAGAGCTGCTCCTTCTCGCGGGGAGCTGTGAACACGCTGAGTTCGCCATCGAGGGCATCGCGATTGAGCCAGCGGGCCTCCGTGCCGGCGAAACGCTCGTCAGCCGCGAGCGTCGTGGCGTCGAGCGTGTCGCAGAGTGCGGCGAACTGCTCGTCCGTCCCAACATCGATCGCGATCCACTGGTCGTCGCCGATGCACGGGTAGACGCCGTGCGGGGCGTGCGAAGGGTGGGTGTTGCCCTGTGGCGGCGGGATGCGCCCGTTCATCGTGTAGTCGAGGATGAATTCGCCGAGCACCGGCAGGAACGCCTGCGCCAGCGGCATCTCGATCTGCTGCCCCTCGCCGGTGCGTCTGAGGTGGCGCAACCCCATCGTCACAGCCAGCGCGCCCAGCACGCCGGCGATGCCGTCCGCTGTGAAGGCGTCGCCGGTGTACGAGGGGTCGGCGTCGCGATACCCACGCAGGTAGTGGTGGCCGATCATGCCCTCCACATGCGTGCCGAAACCGCGGTAGTTCTTGTACGGACCATCGAGGCCGAAGGCCGGCATGCGCAGCATGATCAGCCGTGGGTTTACCTCCCGCAGCACATCCCAGGTGAGCCCGGCCTTCTCGATCGTCTCGGGCACGTTGTTCTCGATGAAGACATCGCAGACCTCGATCAGCTTCAAGAACGCCTCGCGCCCCTCCGGCGACATCACGTCGCAGGTCATCGAGCGCTTGTTGCGCGAGTGCGAATTGAACGCGGCGCTGCGATTCCACGGGTCGTCGCCGGGCTCGTAGTCGGGCCACGAGGGCACGCCCGCACCCCCGACCACCGCGGCTGCGATCGCTTGCTCGCGCGTCATGCGGTTCTCGGCCCCGCGAGAGTTCGGCTGCACGCTGTTGATCGGCTCGACCCGGATCACCTCGGCACCCCACTCGGCGAGTAGCTGGGTGACGTGCGGGCCGGCCCAGACGACGGTGATCGCGGCGACGCGAATGCCTTCGAGCGGTAGCTTCGCCATCGCTATACCACCCCCGCGGCGTTCAGCCGCACGAGTTCGTCGCGGTCGATGCCCAGCTCGTCGACGTAGACGGCCTCGTTGTGTTCGCCGAGCAGGGGAGCGGGCTGCGGGTCCGGCCGTGGCGAGGCTGACATCAGTAGGGGAGCGCCGGGGTACTCGAACGCACCGGCGACGGGGTGGCTGATCGTGTCCCAGACGTCGCGGTCACGGTAATGGGGGTCGGTTAGCAGGTCCTCGATGGTCAGCACCGCGCCGCAGAGCATGCGCAATTCCTGACCGCGAGCGATCACCTCCTGCTTGTCGTACTCCATTAGCCACTCGCCATAGGCGGTCTCCAGCGTCTTGGTCACCGATGCAGGTTGCTGGTTCGGGGGCACATCAGGCTCGACGATTGTGAAGAGATCTGGACGCTCGATCAGGATCAGCAGACTGTCGATGTTGCGACCGGCCATCACGTTCACGTAGCCATCGCGACACTCGCGCACCCCGGTCGCCAGTCGTGCGCCGGGTACGGGGCGGTTTCGCGCCGTGCCCGTATAGGAGGCGGCGGTCACAAAGATCGTGCGGCGGTCGCGGAACCCCGCCTGGCACTGCTGGACGGAGATGTCGATGTAGTCGCCCTCGCCGCCCAGCTCGGCCCGCAACTGCGCCGCCATCACGGCGAAGGCCGTCGTCACCCCCGCGTGGTAGTGGGCGATGTTGCCGCCGAGTTTCAGCGGCTCTTTCTCCCCGTGGCCCGTGTTGCGCAGCGGCCCGCCGATCGCCTGCAGCGTGATCTCCGTGCCCAGGTAGTCGCGGTAGGGCCCACTCTGCCCAAACGGAGTGATCGAGGCCATCACGAGGTCTTCGCGGCCCTCGGAGAGCGTCTCCCAGCCGACGCCCCACTGCGCCGCCTGTCCGGGGGCGAAGTCCTCCACCACGATGTCGACTTCGGCGGCGAGCCGGCGTACGAGGTCGGCTCCCTCAGCCGTCGAGGGGTCGAGCGTGATCGAGCGCTTGTTCGTGTTCAGGTGCAGGAAGAGCCCGGACTTCTCCGGATGGGGCTCATCTTCGGAATAGGGGCCGGCCAGGCGGGCGGGGTCGCCGGTCGGTGGCTCGACCTTCAGTACGTCCGCGCCGTAGTCGGCAAGTAGCTTGCCCGCGAACGGCCCGGCGACATTCCGCGCGAGCTCCAGTACGCGGATACCCTCCAGGGGCCCGGCCACGCTGCGCCCTCGACCCCGTGACCGCCTACTGCCCGGTGAACTCCGGGTCGCGTCGCTCGATGAAGGAGCGGAAGCCCTCGGTCGCGTCGGACGTGCGCAGCAGGTTCGTCTGGTACGTCCATTCCAGCTCGAGGAAGTCGTGCGGGTTCATCTCCGTCGACCGCTGGATCAGCCGGCGAACGTAGGTGTTTGCGAGCGGCGGGCCGGCCGCGATCTTGCGTGCAAGCCCCAGCGCCTCCTCGAGTAGCTGGTCGTCGGGCACGACGCGCTGCGCGTACCCGACCTCCTTCGCACGCTCAGCCGACATCGGGCTGCCGTCGTAGAAGATCTCGTAGGCGTTCGCGATGCCGACGATGCGTGCGAGCCAGTAGGATGCGCCGTAGTCCGCAGCGACGCCGCGCTTGATGAAGATCGTGCCAGCGCGGCCGGACTCGCCAAAGATGCGGATGTCGGCGCAACTGGCGATGCCGAATCCAGCGCCCACGGCAGCGCCGTTGATCGCCGCGATGATCGGCACGTCGCAGTTCGCGAAGGCCTCGACGGTGCGAGAGGACGAACCTCGGTGGTCGAGCCGTGCGTGGCGGCTGGAGATCGCGCCCTCGCCACCGCCGCGCGTCGGATCCCCTACGCCGCTCACCTCGGCACCCGCGCAGAACGCGCGGCCGTTGCCGGTGAGCACCATCGCCTTCACCTCGTCGTCCTCGGACGCGCGTTGCAGTGCGCCGAGCAGACCCTCCCCGAGATCGGCACTGAGCGAGTTCATCTGTTCCGGGCGGTTGAAGGTGACGAGCATGACGCCATGCTCATCGAGGTCGATCAACAGGTCCGAATCTGGCATCAGCCACCTCCTCAATTGCGCGATTGCGCGCACGATAGCACGAGGGGTCGGACCAGTGGGGTGCGGCGGTTGGTCTGCGGTGTTGCCGGTTGCGAAGCTAGCGGCGGCTGGCGCGCGTCTTCTTCCAGACCAACGTCTTCTGCGACGGGTCGACCCATGATGAGCGAACTTTCACGCTCACTTCCTTGGCGGCTTCCTGGAGCAGGCGCTTCACCGTGGCCGGCTTGTCTCCACGGTCGAGGTCGATGCGACCGGCATCACCACTCTTCACGGCATCGACGAAGTTCTTGCGAGCCTCGAAGGCCGCGCGTCCGCGTCCGACATGAACCTCTGCGGGATTGAGCTTGGTGAACTTCGGCATAGCCTCTCCTAGATGTTGAGTCGTGATTGTGGGGGTCGTTCGTAATCACATCATAGGTGACTGGCGGCCACCAAAATAGTGGGATTTGCATTCACCGAGGAGTGTTCCGCCAGAAGTCAGATCCGAGGCGCGCTGGGCGGGCTACCGCATGCTCGCGAATGCTGTCGCCACATCGATTGAACGAGCGAAATCGACTCCCGGCTGCCGCCGAATATGTTCGATTAGCCGTTCAAGCATGCTCAGGCGACCGGCGCGACCAATGATCCACGGATGCATCGTCAATACGAAAGCGCGTCCACGCTCGTACAGCTCATCGAATGCCGCTTGCCACGTGTCGTACACCTGCGAGGGGCTGGCCATCACGCTTGATCGACTGGTGGCGGGATTGAACGAGAAATAGGGATGATCATCCAGCGACCAGTGCACTGGAATCTCGACGATCGAGTTGCCGTTCGAGTCCTCGACGAGGTACGGGGCGTCGTCGCCCATCAGGCTGGAGTCGTAGACGAATTCACGCTCGGTGAGCAGGTCGAGCGAGTGCTCGCTCAGCTCCCAGCTTGGCGAACGGTAGCCGAGCGGACGCGCCCCGCCGATACGTTCGAGGATCGCGATCGAGCGGTCGAGGATCGCCGCTTCTTCGTCGCGGCTGACGGAGGCGGGCGGTTCGTGGAGGTAGCCGTGGTGCCCCAGCTCGTGCCCATCAGCCACGATCTGCTCGACCGTCTGCGGGAAACGCTCGGCGGCCCAGCCTGGCACGTAGAAGCTCGCGGGCAACTCGTGCTTGCGCAGCAGGTCGAGGATGCGAGGCACGGCAACGCGCGGGCCGAAGTCGCCCTGCGAGATCGTCGACGGCATCCGCTCGGCCTCCGGGTTGCGCCGGATCGTCGCGGATGGGCCGTCCACGTCGAAACCCAGCATCACGACACAGCGTGTATCGCCGGGCCACAGTCCGCTCATGGCTCACCTCGCCGCTTCGTGCGGGCTTAGAGTAACGCGGTGAGAGACGCGAGGTTACGATGACCAACAGCGGGGCACTCAGCGAGCTGGGCGATGTCGAGGTGCTCGATCGCGACGGCGGGATCGTGGTGCTAAGCACGCTCTGGGATCAGCGTCCGATCGTGCTCGCGTTGATCCGGCACTTCGGGTGACTGTTCTGTAAGGAACAGCTCGCGCAGTTGCGCGACGAAATCCCTCGCATCCACGCCACCGGAGCCGAACTGGTGATCATCGGCAACGGTACGCTCGGGCAGGCAGGTGACTTCATCGACGGCTATGCGGTCAGGACACCCGTCTATACCGACCCTTCACTCGGCATCCATCGCGCCGTCGGCGCGCGTCGTGGCGGCGGTGGATGGCGGCTGATCCGCAACGCGTTGCGGGCGCTCAGCAAGGGGCATTTCCAGACGCGAGTGCTGGGCGATCCTCAGCAGCACGGCGGCGTCCTGGTGATCACGCGGAGCGGCGAGGTCGTGTATCGGTACCTCAGCGAGGTTGCGGGCGACCACCCAGACACGGCCGAGGTGGTGCGGGCACTGGAGCGTCTCGCAGGGGCCGATGCGCAGTAGTGAGTGGTGCCCCCGGGAGGACTCGAACCTCCGACCTAGCGCTTAGGAGGCGCTCGCTCTGTCCTCTGAGCTACGGGGGCGCCGATCGAGTGTAAGCCGAATCTAGATCGCTTGGATCATCGCTTGGTCGGCAACGTCCAGGTTTCGCGGCGAGACCGTGCTCACGCTTCGCGAGCTTCGAAAAGTACGTCTTCACTTGCTCGCCGTCGTTGACGGACCACGCAGAAAAGCCCTTGTTCTTCATGATCTCGATGGCCGGGGCCGGCAGGCACGCCGTGACCAGCTCAAGGATCTCGCCTTCCGCCATCTCCGTCGCCTGAAGCAGCAACGGCCGAAGCGGCATGACGTCCGGGTCCACATCCCGCTCTTCGAGAGACGCGACGACTTTGTCGCGATGGAACCACTCCGGCGGGCTAGAAAAGTACGAGGCCGCATCGGAGGAGACGCCGCCCGAGATCAGTGCCTGTCCGACCTCCGCTCGAAGCTTGTTGACCACTTCTTCGACATCAACTTTGCCAATGGCCGCGGCCTGCCTGAGCGAGGCGACCATTGCCACGCTGTGCCGAAGGATCGGATTGCGGAGCTTCTGGAAGAGTGGCGCGATCGCAATCAGCACTTCCTCCAACTCTGGGTAATCAGCCAGCAGTGCCGCGACCTTCGTGTCGGGTGTGATCGGCGGACGCTCGGACACTTGCGGCCTCCCTTCCCCTAGCCATCGCTGGGGCGCTCGGATGGTACCTCGGTCTGTGGGGCGTCGCGACGCGCCGGCAAGGAGCCACCGCCCATTCGGCCGCGCAAGCGGACGGTCAGTGATCGACTCGACGAGCGATTAAGCTGCTCGCGTCTCAAGCGAATGACTCAGACCGACGGAGTACTCGCGTCGATCGTGAGAAGGAGGGGAACGAGATGCCACTCTTTATCGGCGAGGGCGTGAACGGCAGCGAGTATCGGGGATACCCGGTGGACGGCCGCATCAGCTCAGTCTTCGGCGCAACGGACATCGCCTGGCATTCGGCTGGCCACACGGGCGTCGATATCGCTGCGCCGGGTGGCACGATTATCCGCGCTCCCGCAGCCGACGAGGTGTTCCATGTCGAGACGAACAACCCCACTTTTGGCAGCTGGTGCATTCTCCGGCACGAAGCGGACGAGTATTCGCTCTACGGGCACATGCAGGAGACGCCGCACGTCGATGTTGGCGAACAAGTGGAGGGCGGCGATAAGCTGGGACGGGTGGACAGCACGGGGATGAGCACAGGCGCGCACGTCCACTGGGGTCACTCGTTCCGCAACCCCTATCACCGCGGGCTGGACAGCGGCCTGCTCGACGCGCTGACCAAACTGCACGCTCCACACGAGCAGTTCGGCGAGATGTCGGGCAACCGCAAGCGGCTGTCCATCGGACTCAAGCTGCTCTACGGCGGTGGCGACGCCGAACCAGTGCCTCGGAACTTCAACGATAGAGAAGGCTGGATCGTCCGACCGGGAAGGTAGAGGTGCGACTGCGAACCCCAAGTGGCAGCTGGTGGCCGGCCAGATCGTGACGCACCCGACGCAGCGGGAGAACTCGTCTCGGCGCCGAGCAGTGGTGCCCCTGCTATATTCGCGAGCGAGCGCTGATGAGCCCGGGAGGCACGATGTTCATCGGATATTTCACGGAGATGCCGTACCAGGACCCCGAGTCGGGGTACTTCGGGGCGACGGGCCGACCGATCGAGGACCTCTCGCTCAGTAACGGTGAGTACGACCCTCGGCTGGCGGCGGACCTCTATCACCGCTACTACGACGAGAAGCTCTACGCGGAGGAGATGGGCTTCGACGGGCTGGTGCTGAACGAGCATCACAGCACGCCGTTTTGCATGCAGAGCGTGACGAACACCACCGCGGCGATCCTCGCTCGCATCACGGAGCGCGCGAAGATCGTGCTGCTGGGCAACGTGCTGCCGCTGTGGGACGACCCGCTGTGGCTCGCGGAAGAGCTGGCGATGATCGACACGATCTCGCGGGGCCGGTTGGTGACCGGCTGGGTGCGCGGCACCGGGCGCGAGAGCGTCACCCACAACACCTCGCCCACCTACAACTGGGAGCGCTATCAGGAGGCGCACGACTTCATTCTCAAGGCGTGGACGGAGCCGGGCCCCTTCCGCTGGGAGGGCGGGCACTACGACTTCCGCTACGTGAACCCGTGGGCGAAGCCCTACCAGGAGCCGCACCCTCCGATCTGGATCCCCGGGCAGGTGAGCAAGAACACGATGGAGTGGGCCGCGAAGCGCCGCTATCCGTACATCATGAACGCGGTCGCCGAGGAGCCGACGAAGCGCGCGTTTGAGTACTACGCCGAAGTCGCGGCGCGCGACGGGTACGAGGCTGGCCCGCAGCACACCGGCTACCTGATCAAGGTGCACGTCGACGAGACCGAGGAGTTAGCCTACGAGACCGGGAAGAAGTACATCGAGGGCCCCGGCAACATCTTCCTCGAAGGCAGCCGAGGTCAGGCGAAGGGTCATCTCCAGCGACTCCCGGGGCTGGTGGATCGCACACAGCTGCTGCCGACCGCGCAGGCTCGCGGCATCGCCGGCGCTCGCGGGTTCGAGGAGAAGACGGACGCGGAGGCGATCTCATCAAGCGAGGCTCCGGTGCTGTCGCAGGCTGAGGCAACGCCGCACGCCCGGCGGACGTACGACGAGCTGCTGGAGACCGGCAGCATCGTCACAGGGACACCGAAGACCGTGATCCCGAAGATCAAGCACATTCTTGAGTACATCCGGCCGGGCAGCATCTTCTTCTGGGACGGTGACGGCGCGATGACCCACGACGATGCGATGCGCAGTCTGCGGCTGTGGGGTTCCGACGTGCTCCCCGCGATCCGCGAGATCGCTGACGATCTGGAGCTGAACAGCCCCTTCGAGGTTGACCCGGCGACGAACCTGCCGATCGAGCAGGATGCGGTCGCGCCATAGTCGCGGGGCTGGCTGAGCGCCTGAGCTAGGCTCCGACCTCGTTCGAGGCATTCACGACCACGCCAGTGTGGGTGACGCCGTCCAGCGTCGCGCCCGCCGCCACCATCGCGTCGCTCAGCCGCACCGAGCGCAGCCTCGCGCCATCGCCGATCACGACGTTCGGGCCGAGTTCGCAGTCCTCGATGTCTGCACCCGCGCCGATCAGCAGCGGGCCGCGCAGTGTGGAGTGAGTGACGCGTACGCCCTCCCCCGCTGCGACGGCGCCCTCGATGCGTGTGTCTTCCGCGTCCGGGGGCGCGGCCCGCAGATCGGCGAGCAACCGCGCCTGCGTCGAGAGCAACGAGGGCACAGCCCCGATGTCCAGCCACTCGCCGTCCAGCTCCCAGCCGCGCACGTCCGCTCCGTCCGCCAGCATCGCTGCGATCGTGCCCGTGAGGTCGATCTCGCCGTCCGCGCGGGTGGACGGGTCGCGACGCAGCCGCTCGATGGCTGCCGGGCCGAGCATCCACAGGCCAACGGCGGCGAGGTTGGAACGCGGCTGCTCCGGCTTTTCGACGAGGTACACGATGCGGTCGCCCTCCAGCACGGCGATGCCCATCTCGCGCGGGCGGTCGGTCGGGTGCAGCAGCAGTCCGGCGTCGGCCTGCGCACGCTCGAAGGCGTCGAGCGCCGGGCGACAGTCGCCGATCAGGATCGTGTCGATCGCCAGCACGACGACCGTGCGGCCATCGAGCGCGCTACCGACGGAGGTGACCGCGTCGCCGATGCCGAGCGGGCGCAGCTGCTCCGCGATGCTCACGTCGAGGCCCGGCGGGGCGAGCGGCGCCGCCGCTTCCGCGACACCCTCGTGCGCCCCACTGACCACGACCACGGTGTCGGTCAGCCCGAAGCCGGCGAAGAGGTCGAGCGCATACGCGAGCAACGGGCGGTTGAGTAGCGGCACCAGCGCCTTCGGCGTCGCGGGCGTTAGCGGTCGCAACCTCGTGCCGAGGCCACCGGTGAGGATCACGCCGAGCGGACGCTGCGCCATCACTGGGCTCCGAAACTGCGGAGCCCCCGGCAGGGCGCTCCCATCGCTGGGAGGTTATGCGGCGGAGGCGTCACGGTGTAGCTTGTGGGCATCGTGAGGCGGGCAAAGCCCGCGAGAGTGCGAGGGGCCAACATGATCACAGTCGTCGCGAAATTGCAGGCTCAAGAGGGCAAAGAGCCCGAGCTTGAGGCTGCCCTGATGGAGATGGTGCAGGCAGTGGCGGCCAACGAGCCGGATGTCCCCACCTACTCGCTGCACTCCTCCGAAGAAGACCCGACGATGTTCCTCTTCTACGAGCAGTACGCCAGCGAGGATGCGCAGAAGGCGCACGGGCAGACCGACCACATGAAGAAGCTGGGCAGCAGCCTCGGCGGGTTGCTCGCCGGGCGGCCGCAGATCGAACGCTACACGCAGATCGCCGGTGTCGACGACGAGGACTAGCGCCCGCTAGTCGCCTGAACCCTCGCCGCCATCGGTGGTGGCGGCGTCGATGTCGGCGATGCAGATGTCCGCGCCCTCGCGGGCCAGCCGCTCGGCCGTGCCCCGTCCGATGCCTGAGCCTGCCCCGGTGATGAACGCGACTTTGCCTTCGAGTGTCATGGTTCCCCCTCTGCTGTCAGCTGCGATACGTGCGCAGCGCACACGACTCTAGTCGATCGCGCGGCACTCTGAAGCACCTCGAATCGAGCAGGTACCTGTTCGGGCTGCCGAGAGCCCGGGGGGAAGGCTACGAGGATCCGTCCGGCCAGCCGGTCTAATCGCGATCGTCGAGCTGGCTCGACGAGGGACAGTCGGGCTGGGGGCGAGTCTTAGCTGTCGCTTTTGCCCTGCACGTGCTTGCCGGAGACGGTGCGCGGCGTCGATTCTGCGTTCGACTTGCGCCGTCGCTTCAACTGCGTACGGCGGGCAGTACTGCGGGCGCGGCGTCGGAACATGTTGAGTCTGTCTTCGACTCCCTTGTCTTTGGGAGCGTCCGGTCCCGCCCGTGTGGTGATCGCGTACTGATCGGCCAGATCCCGGGCCGCCTCGCGCTCCTCGGCGTTGGGGACGGTCTCCGGGCCCCGCTTCTGATCGATCAACTCAGGATGCTCGTTCGGCTCCACGGCCTTGTTGACCGGGTCTCTGACTTTCGTGCCCAGGTGCCAGTGCGTGCCGTCGTCCGGGATCTTGCGTGGGTACCCGTCGCGGAAAACGAAAGCCTGGAAGTTGGAGACCACACGCGCAGCGTCAGCGTCACACTCTGGGCATGGCTGGTTGGTCGAAGCCTCGCGGGGTGGGCGCAGCAGTTCGAAGACGCCGTGACAGTCTTCGCAGTAGTACTCGTACAGCGGCATCGCGTCACGGTCTCCTTAACTGTGCACCCGATATCGCGGGCGCGGTCTGCTTGTAGTTGCCCAGTTTAACGGCATCGAGCCTCGCGATGGGAATCTCGCGGGATCGCGCCGAATTTCGGAGCCTGGTGATTGTACGTTCCGGCGCGGGCTGACGATCTCCCCGCTCGCGTACGGACCGAATCCGTCAGCCAGCGATGCGCGTAATAATTGTGAGGCAAGGGCGGAGACTTACAGAAGATCGTCAACGTACAATGTAAGGTACGTTGACGATCTTCTGAGGCTCTTGTAGCTCTTGCGAAAATTGACACGTCAGAGTGTCGTATCTGGCGCGCGCCGCGGGGTGCGATGATAAAGAGGGGACCCACGCATGGACGAGCGGAATTTCTGGAACAACCGCCGCATCTCACGTCGTGCAACCCTACGAGGCGCTGGCCTCGGCATCGCAGGATTGACCGGCGCGGCACTGATCGGCTGCGGTGACGACGACGAAGCGACGACCGCGGCCTCGACGGCCGCGCCCGCCGCGACATCGGCAGCGGCAGCGGCGACGACGGCTGCTCAGCCGGAGGCGGCGATCAAGACCGGCGGCTTCTTCCGCACCGCGGACGATTCGGTCGCACCGCACTTCAGCCCCTTCCACCCCGGTGTCGACCCCTCGTGGCCGAACACCTGGCGACGGGACAACGGCTACTACGACTCGCTCTGGCATCTGCGTGACGTCCCGGACGCCTCGCGACAGCTCTATATGCGACTCGCCGAGTCGCTGGAGCAGGTGGACGAGACCACGTTCGTCGTGAGGCTGAACCGCGCGAACTTCCACAACAACCCGAAGAGTTCGAAGTTCAACTCGATCGTCAACGGCCGCCAGCTCACGGCCGAGGACGTCGTGGCGCGCTACAACTTCGTGAAGGAGGCGCCGGCTTCCTCGAACACGCTGCTGAAGAGCGGGTGGACGGTGACCGCGGTCGACGACCTCACGATCGAGTACAAGACCGATGGCCTCTTCGCCTTCTTCTTGGAAGGCGACGAAGGCGCGATGAACCGCGGTTACGAAGTGCCGCTGGAGATGCTCGACGAGACGGTGCTGAAGGAAGAAGCCCCGATCGGCACCGGGCCATACATGTTTGACAGCTACCAGGTCGGAAGTCGCGAAGTGGCGGTTCGCAACCCGGACTACTTCGTCAAGGACCGGCCGTACATGGACAAGATCCAGTACACGGTGTTGCAGGACAACGCCGCGCAGGAGGCCGCCTTCCGGGCCGGCGCGATCGACGCACACAGCTCCCCCGACATCAAGGAAGCGGAAGGTATCGTCCGCGACCGCGTGGGCAATGTCGTCTACTTCGGTGACTTCACGCGGGAGTCATACTTCCCCGCATCGCGGACGACGCGTTTCCCCGTAGGCTGGGACGCGGTCGAGCCCAAACTCGGCTACGACCCGACGCGGGCGAAGCAGCTTGTCGATGCGATGAAGGCCGACGGCAGTTACGACGGCCGTGAGCTGCATTTCATGCTGCCGGTGGAGGCCCAGACATGGGTCGACGGTGGCAGGCTGATCGCGGAGGACCTTGAGGCGGTTGGCATCAAGGTTCGCACTGAGCCGATCGTGCGCAACATTACCTGGGCCGTGCAGGCCCGAGGCCGGCGGACGGCTCACCATCGGACTTCGACATCACGATGACCGTGTACCTGAACTACACGCACTTCCACAGCCAGACTGGTTCGTTCTGGGCGAACGCCGGTCTTGAGGACCCGGAAATTGACGCGATGCTCGACAAGATCACGTCGACGGTGGACTCGGAAGAGCGCCAGGAGCTCTCCAAGGCATGGGAGCTGGAGCAGGCCAACCGGTACGGGAACTTCATCCCAGTGCTCGGGCTGAACTCGCACCGGCTGTACTACACCCACGTTCAGGGGCTCGACTTCGAGAAGAACCGCAACGGCTACAACGGTTGGCAGATCGACCAGTGGCTCGACGACGGGCGTGAAGAGGCCTAGCAGGGTCGGCCGAGGACTTAACGACTAGAAGGAGTGGGGCCCGGCAAAATAGCCGGGCCTCACTCTCAGTCCACGTCGCCTCCGCATACACGCTGATCTCCCCGGCTCAACCACAAGGGATCTAGACGATGCGCCAGTACACGCTGCGACGGCTGATGTTCTTCGTGCCCGTGATGCTCGTGACGAGCGCGATTACGTTCTTCGCCGTCAACCTCGTCCCCGGTGACGTCGCCCAGACGTTCCTGGGGTTCGATGCCACTCAGGAAGACCTGAGGCCTTCCGTGAGGCTGCGGGCCTCGACAGACCGATCGGGCTGCGCTACGTCGAATGGCTTGGGGGCTTCCTGACGGGCGACCCAGGGAAGTCGTTGCTGGGTGGCGTCAGCATTCAGGGCGAATTGCAGGTCCGCTTCCCGGTCACGCTCACGCTGATGTTCTTCAGCTTCGGCTTCACGATGTTCTTCGGCATCCTCTTCGGGACGCTGGCCGCGCTCTACCAGGATCGCGGGATCGACTACTTCGTTCGCACGGCGAGCATCTTCGGCAGTTCGGTCCCGGACTTCTTCGCGCTGACATTGCTGATTTTGGTGCCGGCGGTCTTATGGCGGTATGCGCCCCCGTTTGGCTACGTGCCGATCTGGGAGGAGCCGTGGCGGATGCTCCAGCAGGTGGTACCGCCGACGCTGATCCTCTCGATCGGCTCGGCGGCGACGCTGATGCGCATCCAGCGTTCCGCGCTGCTGGAGGTCTTGCGGCAGGACTACGTTCGCACGGCGCGGGCGAAGGGACTGCCGGAGATGACAGTGCTGGTCCGTCACGCGATGAAGAACGCGATGATCCCGGTACTGACAGTCGCGGGCGTTCTGATGTCCGCGCTGCTCAGCGGGACGATCATCCTGGAGCGGATAACCTCGTTGCCGGGGATCGGCAACTACATCTTCAATGCTGCGCTCAATCGTGACTTCAACGTGATCATGACGTTGACGATGTACTTCGCGCTGCTCGTCATGCTTACGAATCTGGTCGTCGATCTGCTCTACGCGTGGGTCGATCCGAGGATTCGCTACCAATGACGGCCATGGATCTTCCGAAGGCTGACGAGACGGTCGTGACCCGCGCGGTCGAGCAGTATCTCCGCAGTCCGCTCGTCGGCACGCTCAAGTTCGCCCGCAGGAAGCCGCTCGGCGCGTTCGGTGGGCTGCTGGTGATCGCCTTCCTGTTGATCGCGATCACCTCGCCGTTCTGGGTGCCGTTCGATGCCCGCAAGAGCGTGGCCTTGTCGCTGCTGGCTCCCAGCGGCGAGTACTGGCTGGGCACCGACGCACAAGGGCAGGACGTGTTCAGTCGTGTGCTGGTGGGTAGCCAGATATCGCTGGCGATCGGGTTCACGGTGACGCTGGTCTTCGCCGTGCTTGGCACGGGGCTCGGGCTGATCGCCGGGTACTACCAGGGACCCGTCGACTACGTGATCCAGCGCTCCGGCGAAATCTGGTCGGCGTTCCCGTACCTGGTGGCGCTGCTGTTGATCGTCGCTATCCTCGGGCCTCCCTTCACGCGAGGAGGGGCAGGGCAGCTGGCCCTGATCAACATCGCGTGGGACATGCGCAACCTCGTTTTCGCGTTCTCGATCGGCGCGGTCTTTGGCGGTTCCCGATTGATACGGGGCATCGCGCTCTCCCTGAAGCAGGCCGATTACGTGGTGGCGGCGAAGGCACTGGGCGCGTCTGACCTGCGGATCATCATCCGTCATCTGCTGCCGAACGTGATGCCCTACGTGATCGTCCAGGGGACGGCCTCGCTGGGCGCCATCATCCTCGGGGAGGCCGCGTTGAGCTTCCTCGGCCTCGGTGTCGCCCCGGGCACGCCGTCGTGGGGGCAGGACATCTCTGGTCGGAACCGTTCGTTCATGTTCGATGCGCCGTGGGTCGTGCTTGCGCCGGGCGTGGCGATCAGCATGACCGTGCTCGGCTTCAACCTCTTTGGTGACGCCCTGCGCGACATCCTCGACCCGCGTCTGCGCGGCACGTAACCCGCCCGCGCCGCCCGACCATCGAGGCGTGCGCCACCGCGAGGCCACTCGTCTGCTCACGCGCTCTGCGGGTATCATCCGCTTGCTCGCGAGGGGGCACGGCAATGACGGCAGCAACTGAACGCGCACGGCGCAGCCTGTGGATGTTCGGCATGGAGTCGGATCAGCCGACGTTCGAGCAACGGCAGGAGTACGCCGCTTCGCTCTCGAAGAGCCTCGGCGTCGACCTCTTCGCCCCGCACATCCCGGAAGCCGCCGAGCTAGAGCTGCGAGCGCCGCGGATTACGGCACCCACGTCGCTGGCGGACTTCTGCCGCGTCGACAACTACGAACGGGCGCTGCACGCCTACGGCGCGGACCGCAGCCGTGCGGTCTTCGGCGAGTACCCGAACCCGCCCGATCTCGTCGCCCACCCGCGCACGGACGAAGAGCTGTCCGCCATCCTCGAGTGGTGTTCCGACAACGGCTACCCCGCGATCCCGTACGGCGGCGGTTCGTCCGTCGTGGGCGGAGTGACACCGGCCGCGGAATTCGAGGCGATCGTTACGATCGACATGGACGAATTCGACCAGGTGCTGGAGATCGATGAGACATCGAGGGCCGCGCGCATCCAGGCGGGTGTGTTCGGGCCGCACCTCGAAGATCAGCTTCGCCCGCGCGGGTACACGCTGCGCCATTTCCCGCAGAGCTTCGCCGTCTCCACGCTCGGCGGGTGGATCGCCACCCGATCCGGCGGGCACTACGCGACGAACCACACGCACATCGACGAGTTCGTCGAGTCGACGCGCATGCTCACGCCGAACGGGTGGTGGGAGTCGCGACGGCTACCGGGCAGCGGGGCAGGGCCCAGCCCCGACCGTATGGTGATCGGTAGCGAAGGCATCCTGGGCATCATCACGGAGGCGTGGATGCGCATCCAGGTGCGGCCGAAGTTCCGCGCGACGGCGGGCGTGACCTTCCCGACGTGGGAGGCAGGCCATGAGGCTACGCGCCAGATCGTGCAGACGAAGCTCTGGCCCGCCAACCTGCGGCTGCTCGACCCGGAACTCGCGGCCAGCGGCGCGGGCCTCGATGGCTCGCAGTCGTTGCTGATCATCGGATTCGAGTCGGCCGAGCTCTCGCAACGCTCGTTCGTTGACCTCGCGGTCGAGATCGCGCGCAGCGCGGGCGGGACGATTGAGGACGAGGATGTGCTCGTCGACGATGGCGCCGGGATGCCGACCGGGCGCGGCGGCGCGGTAGGCGCGTGGCGCGATGCGTTCATCCCCTCGGGCGGTGGCTTCGCGGCCGGGCTCGGAATGGTCGGCGGCACGTTCGAGACCTCGATCACCTGGGACCGCTGGCCGGCCTTCGACGCGCATGTGCGCTCGGAGGTGACGAAGGCGCTGAAAGACATCTGCGGCGGCGGCACGCTCAATTGCCGCTTCACGCATGTCTACACGGACGGCCCGGCACCGTACTACACGTACGCGGGACTCTACCGGGCGGGTTCGTCGGATGACCAGGATGCGGCGATCAAGCAGGCCGCCTCGGAGGCGATCATGGCCGCTGGCGGCACGATCACGCACCACCACTCCGTCGGCCGGCAGCACCGGCCGTGGTACGACGTCCAGCGGCCGGACCTCTTCGCGGACGCCCTGCGCGCGACGAAGAAGGCAGTCGATCCGGCCGGGGTGCTCAACCCTGGAGTGCTGATCGACCCGTAGCAGCACGAGCAAGACGACACAAGCGACAGCGGAGGGAACTGAGATGCAGATCGGCGCAAACGTCACCGGCAACACCATCGACGCGATGATTGCGAGCGCGCAGCAACTTGAGCAGCAGGGCTTCGCCTACACGGGGATGGCGAACATCCGCGGCCACGATGCGATCACGGCGCTGGCGCTTGTCGGGCAGGCGACCTCGACGATCGAGCTGCACACCGCCGTCGTCCCCACGTATCCACGCCACCCGGTGACGATGGCGCAGCAGGCGCTGACGGCGCAGGCGGCCTCCGGTGGGCGCTTCACGCTGGGCATCGGCCTCTCACACAAGGTGGTGATCGAGGACTCCTACGGGCTCTCCTACAAGCGCACGGCCTCGCACATGCGCGAGTACCTCTCCGTGCTGATGTCGCTGCTGCGCGGCGAGCCGACGGAGTTCGAAGGCGATGAGTACCGGGTGACCGCTGGCCTCGATGCTCCGGACGCGGATCCGATCCCGTGTGTCGTGGCGGCGCTGGGCCCGGTGATGCTGGGTATCGCCGGCGAGCTGGCAGATGGCACCGTGACGTGGATGTGCGGCCCGAAGACGCTGGAGACGCACATCGGCCCTCGCATCCGCGAGGCCGCGACGAATGTCGGTCGCCCGGAGCCGCGGGTGATGGCGGCACTGCCGATGGCGATCACCAGCGACCCGGAGGGGGCGCGGGCGATGATCTCCGAGCAGCTCGCGGTCTATCCGACCCTACCCGCGTACCGGGCGATGATGGACATCGAGGGTGCCGACCTGGCGGGTGATATCGCGATCGTGGGCGATCAGGAGACGGTCGAACTGGAGCTGCGGCGGTTGGAAGAGTCGGGCGTGACCCACTTCTCGGGTGCCGTCTTCGAGGCGGAAGCGGGCGCGAGCGCTCGCACGATGGAGTTCATCGCCAGTCGCGCTTAGCGGGTCGGCGAGGCTTCGAGGGTCACGCAGGCGGGTCGAGCGCCCGCACGAGCCCGGTCAGCATCGCGATCAGGGGCGTCTCGACCCCGAGTTCCTGTGCGCGGCGTAGCGGCGCTCCGAAGATCGCATCGACCTCCATCGAGCGCCCCTCAACGAAGTCGATCATCGTGCTGGAGCGGTAGCCGGCCATCGCGTCAGTGACACTGATCATGTTCGCCGCCATCGCGGGCCCGTCGATGCGATCAGCGCCTCCGCTGGCGGCGATGTCGGCGTTGCCGGCCTCCACCACCTCGAGGATCACGCGGCGCACGGTCTCCCGCATCTCCGGGTCGGTCAGGATCGCATCCGTCTTGATGCCGCCTGCAGCGACGGCGAGGCCGTTGAAGGGGATGTTCCAGCAGAGTTTCTCCCAGCGTGATCGCACCAACGAGGGTGACGAGACGATATCTACGGTCGTGCCCTCCCACAGTGCGGCGGCGATCGCCAGCTCCTCGGCATCGTCGCTGACGTGACCGATCGTGATCGCGCCGGCTTCCAGGTGGTGCACCTCGCCGGGCTCTCCGCGGTTGATGCCGACGAAGGCCAGCCCACCGAAGATGCCCGCGCCCTCGAACCATTCTGCGAAGCGCGCTTCGAGGCCAAGGCCGTTCATCAGCACGAGGATGCGCGTGTTGTCGCCAACGCAGGGGGCGACCAGCGCCTGTGCATCGGCGATCGATGTCGACTTCAGCGCACAGATCACCCAGTCGACCGGGCCGATCTCCTCGCTGGTGCGCACGACCGAGGGGTGTTCGAGCGTGAAGTCGCCCGCGATGCTCGTGACGCGCAGGCCCCCGGAGCTGACCGCCTCGTAGTCGCGACGCATCAGGAAGTGGACGTCGTGCCCGGCCTGCGCGAGCCGCGCACCGTAGTAGCTGCCGATGGCGCCCGCACCGATGATCGCGACGCGCTGCGGCTGAAGCTGCGCCTGGTCTGCGTTGCTCACCGACGGCTCCCGATCGTGCTCCCGATTGTGTTGCTGAGGCGGCGGACGATGGCGCGCAGCGGGGTCGCTGTCAACACGATCGAACCTGCCGCCGCCGTGGTAGTGTCGCCCCGTCTCGGACAGCAGAGGGGGGGTCAGTGCAGGAATTCAAGGGCAAAGTCGTGGTCGTGACCGGCGCGGCGAGCGGCATCGGCCGAGGGCTGGTGGAGCGCTTCGCGAGTGAGGGCATGAACGTCGTGCTCTCCGACATCGAGAAGGAACCGCTCGCGATCGCGGAGCAGGAACTGAAGTCGGGCGGCGCGGACGTGCTGGCCGTGCAGACGGACGTCTCCAGCCTAGAGTCCGTGGAGGCGCTGCGCGATCAGGTGCTGGAGCGCTTCGGGAAGGTACACCTCCTCTGCAACAACGCCGGCGTCTCAGGCGGGGACGGCGGGGACGGCATCTGGAACGCCACCGCGGTCGACTGAAACTGGGTGCTGGGCGTGAACTTGATGGGCGTGATTCACGGCATCCAGGCCTTCGTGCCCTCGATGATCGAGCACGGCGAAGAGGGGCACATCGTGAATACCTCCTCGGTGCTCGGGCTCTCCTCGGGTGCTGGATCGACGTATGGCGTCTCGAAGCACGCGGTGACGCGGCTGACGGAGGGGCTGCACCACGACCTGCGGCTCGTGGAGTCGAGGATCGGAGCCTCAGTGCTCTGCCCGGGCATGATCGCGACGAACATTATCTTGGCCGACCGCAACCGCCCCGCCGAGCTGAAGAGCGACGCGATCGACGAGGAGCGCAGCGCGATGCGCGGGATGATGCAGGAGCGGTTCCTCGCCGAGGGCATGCCACCGGACGAGGTCGGCGATATCGTCTTCGAGTCGATCCGCGACGAGCCCTTCTACATCCTCACCCACCCCGACACGGGCATTAAGGATCGCGTGCGCGAGCGCATGGACGACATCATCGAGCAGCGCGACCAGACGCGGGCGGTGGGGTTCGGCATGGCGCGCGGAGGAGGCTAGGACGGGGCGCTCGCTACGCCGGCGCCGGTTGTCGCACCGTCGATCGTGAGGGCCTCGAAGAGGCCTAGAGGCCGCCGCCCGGGCCGGCGATGTTGACCTCGCCGGTCTGGGCCTGCGTGATGATATCCAGCGTGAACTCGTAGTACTGGATCGTCTCGCCCATCGCCATGTTCTTGCGGCTGAAGACGATCTCCGGGCTCGCGCCCTCGAGTGAGAGCTTCGCGCCGAATCGCGGCCACATCAATGGCGCGGTACGGATCATGCCCTGCTCGATGCCCGCCTTCACGCGCTCTGTGTCGAGCACGGCCAGAAGGCCCTCCATCACATTCTCGTGAGTGTTCAGCACCTTCAGATACGCGTCGGCACAGGCCTGCACGCACTCCAGGTTGTTGCCGGCGCTGAGGGCAGCGTTGGCCGTCTCCATCAACGCCCGCAGCTCATCGTCTTCGATGTCGGCCGGGCTAATTCCTAGTGGCATCGTGCGCCTCCCGCTTCGCCTTCCCCGCAGGGAAGGGGTGGGCTGGACTCCCGCTCTAGATCGAAGAGTTGACGGGGAACTGGAAGTTCTCGAGCTGCTTCGCACGCCACGGCAGGTGTTCGGTCTCGTGGCGCTCCTTGATGTCCGGCAGCACCTTGCGCCCGAACAGGTCAATCGACTCCATGATGTCGTCATGCTTGCGTGACCCCGCCTGCGCGATCAGCAGCATGATGTCTTGGTGTGCGTCCTCGTAGGGGCGCAGGTAGTCGCGGAGCTGGTCCGGCGTGCCGATCGCCGCGCGAGCACGAGCGGCGCGCCAGAGCGCACGAGCGTTCTCGTCCTCCGGCTCCTCCTCAGCGAGGTTCGCCTCGGTGCGAGCGAGGTCGGCGAGCTGGTCGCGTCCCGCCGCGCCGCCGGTGAGCCGGGTGATGCGCTCCGCTTCGGGCGTGTCGGTGAATTCCGTGAAGAGGTTTGTCTTCGCGTACTCGTGATTCGGCCCGGTGACCGGGTTGTAGAAGTGGTTGAGGGCGAAGCTGAAGAACTGGCCGCCATCGCCGGCCTTGCGCTGCGCCTCGTCTTCGTCATCGTCGCAGGCGAACTGGCTGAGCACGATCAGGCCGGGGTTCACGGCTTCGCCGATCGGCTGGCACTCCTCGCGCATGATTCGCCAGTACGTGTTGACGCGCTCCTCCGCCTCCTCGGGCGTCTCGAAGCCGAAGCCCAGCGAGCCCATGCCGAGGCGCGCGGCGGTGAGCACCGTCTCGCGACGCCCTCCGGCGACCCACAGCGGCGGGTGCGGCTTCTGCAGCGGCTTCGGGATCACGTTGCGCTCGGGGAATTTCACGTAGTCACCATCGACGCCGGTGAAGGGCGATTCGGTCATCATGCGGACGGCGACGCGAGTGCCTTCCTCCCACATCGCCTTCTTCTCGTCCCACGGCACGCCGTAGGCATCGAGTTCCGCCGAGGACGATGATTCGCCCGTGCCGAACTCCGCCCGCCCGTCCGAGATCAGGTCGAGCACCGAAATGCGCTCGGCGATGCGTCCCGGGTGGTTGTACGGGGGCGGGGTGAGCGTGATGCCGTGGCCCAGGCGCATGTTCATGGTGCGCTGGCTGGCTGCGGCCAGGAAGATCTCCGGCGCCGAGGAGTGCGCGTACTCCTCCAGGTGGTGGTGCTCAACCTCGAAGACATAATCGAAACCGAGGCTGTCCGCGAGCTCGACCTGCTCAAGCGCGTCTTTGAAGATGCGGTGCTCATCTTCCGGATCCCAGTCGTCCGCGCCATACGGCTTCGGCAACTGCATCTCGTAGAACAGGCCCAGCTTCATAACGTTCCCCTCCCGAGCATTCGGCTCAGGCTGAGATATAGCACAGCGTCCAGACGCTCACAACAGGATGCAGCGGCGTACAATTCTCGCGATTTCGTATTCAGCAGGGAGCACCGATATGGCGGCGACCGACACCGACCTCAACTCTGCGACGGCGGAGACGCTCGCCGAGCTGATCAGGAGCAAGCAACTCTCGCCAACGGAGCTGATGGATCACACGCTGGCGCGCATCGCCGACCTCAACCCACGGATCGGCGCCTTCGTTGCGCTCGACGAGGAACGCGCACGTGCCGAGGCGGCCGCACAGACGGAGCGCGTCGCGGCCGGCGAGGACCTCGGCCCGCTCGGCGGGCTGCCGTTCGGGGTGAAGGATCTGGAGGACGCAGCAGGCTTCATCACGACCAAGGGTTCGCGCGCCTTCCGCGACAACATGGTCGACCGTGACTCCGTGCAGGTGGAGCGACTGCGAGCGGCCGGCGGGATCATCCTCGGCAAGACGAACACTCCGGAGTTCGGCTACACAGGCTTCAGCTTCAACGAACTCTTCCCGGCGACGCGCAACCCGTGGAACCTGGAGCGCACCTCGGGAGGGTCGAGCGGCGGAGCATCCGCGGCGATCGCCTCCGGCATGACCGCGATTGGCACCGCCTCGGACGGCGCTGGGTCGGTGCGCATCCCTGCCTGCTTCGTCGGTGCGTTTGGGCTGAAGACCTCGTTCGGTCGCATCCCGATCGGCCCCGGCAACTTCACGAACTGGATGGACACCAGCGTGTACGGACCGATCACCCGCACCGTGCGCGATGGTGCGCTCTTCCTCGATCAGGTCGCGGGCTACCACCCGGCGGATGCAGACTCACTGCCGGCCGTCGACTACAGCTACCTCGATCGTCTTGATGAGCCGCTCGCGCCGCTGCGCATCGCCTACAGCCCGAACCTCGGCGGCTTCAACGTGCAGTCCGACGTAGCCCGCGAGGTCGAGGGCGCGGTGAACATCTTCTCGGAGCTGGGGCATGAGGTCGTGGAGCACGACGACTCGTTGCCGGAGATGCTGATGTGGTGGATGCAGGTGGGGCGATTCCAGGCGCTCGCCTCGATGTGGGACATCTACTCGGAGCGGCGTGACGAGTTCAGCGAGCCGTACGTGCGAGGGATGGACCACGCACTGACGACGCAGCCCTCGGACTTCGGTGAGTTCTCGCGGCTGCGGGCGCAACTGAACAATCAGCTCTGGCAGCTCTTCGACGAGTACGACCTGTTGATGACGCCGACGATGCCGATGGAGGCGGTCGACGCCGAAGGGCCGATCCCCCGCGAGGTGGAAGGCAAGCCGGTGAACTTCGCCGCCTTCACGGTGCCGTTCAACTTTAGCGGCCACCCGGCGGCGACCGTGCGCGCCGGCTTCACCGACAGCGGGATGCCGGCCGGGCTACAGATCGTTGGCCAACGTCACCGCGAGGACACGGTGTTGCAGGCGTCGTATGCCTATGAGCAGGCGCGACCGTGGAACGACCACTGGCCAGAGCTGTAATCGGGAATCAGTAGCAGGACGAGCAATCAGTCAGAGCAGGGGAGGGACGCGCGATGCGCATCGAGAACGACGAGGGCCTGAGCGAGCTGCTGAAGTCGAGCGAGGAGACGCAACTCTGCACCGGCTTCGGTTTCACGGAGGGGCCGCTGTGGGTGGCCGCGGACAACGCGCTGATCTTTAGTGACATCCCCGGCAACCGCATGCACCGCTGGCGGCCCGGAACGTCCGAGGGCGAGGTCTACCGTGACCCGAGCGGCCACTCAAACGGCCTCACGCTGGACCACGATGGCAACGTGCTGGCCTGCGAGCACTCTGGTCGTCGCGTCTCACGCGCGCCATACGACGGTGCCGCCGAGGCGGTCGTCGGGTCGTTCGAGGGCAACACGCTGAACAGCCCGAACGACCTCGTCGTTCACAGCAGCGGGGCGATCTACTTCACCGACCCCAGCTACGGCATCCCGCGTCCCGGGCAGACGCGTGTGCTCGGCGACCCGAACGCCGTGCAGGAGATCGACTATCAGGGCGTCTACCGCATCGCGCCCGACGGGACGCTCACGCTACTCACCGACGACCTGATCATGCCGAACGGCCTCGCGTTCTCGCCGGACGAGTCTGTGCTGTACATCGCCGACTCCTCCGAGCGGCGCGTGATCCGACGCTTCGAGGTGCAGTCCGACGGCTCGCTCGCGGGCGGCGAGGTGTTCGTCGACATGAGCGACGACGAGCGTCGCGGCGGGCCGGACGGGATGAAGCTCGACGAGGACGGCCGCATCTGGTCGACCGGTGCCGGCGGTGTCTGGGTGATCGAGCCGGACGGCCACCGCCTCGGCGTTGTCGAGACGGAGGAGCATGCCGCGAACCTGACGTTTGGCGGCGCGGACTTCTCCACGCTCTTGCTCACGGCCTCGACGAGTGTCTACAGCGTGGAGACGGCCGTGCGAGGGGTCGTGCCGGGCTCGCGCTAGCTCATGCGGCGCAGCGAGCCCTGCGTGAAGAGGGCGAGCAGCGCGACCGGGCCGAGCACCGCGCCACAGATGACGAGCCACTCGGACGCGCCGATCGCGCTGGCCCCGATGCCGGCAAGCAGCGAGCCGAGCGGCATGAAACCGGCGATCGCGAGCGAGTAGATCGCCATCACGCGCCCCATCATCTCGGGGGGCGTGTGCAGCTGTACCAGCGTCTGATTGATGTTCACGAAGATGCCGCCTCCGAGGCCCCAGGCGAGCATTAGCAACGCGATCAGCACGTACGACGGCGAAAGCCCCAGACCGGCCACGATCGGGCCACTGATCGCCAGCGAGACCATGAACAGCCTCCCCTTGTTCGGCATCGCCTGCCGCGAGGCGAGGACGAACGACATCGCGAACATCCCGCCGCTGGTGATCAGGAAGAGCAGGCTGGCCGTGAAGGCCTCCTGTCCGAGCCGCTCCTTCGAGATCTCCGGTAGCAACACGAAGACCGGGCCAAGCATGAACAGGCCCGTCACCATGCTCACCAGCACCAGCAGCCGCCGGTCGGCGACCACGAAGCGAATGCCGGCACCGATCTCAGATCGCATCGATCGCCGGTTCTCGTCGGAGGGCTGAGCCGGGAGACGCACCACCACCATCAGCGAGCCCGCGATGGCGTACGCCACGGCCTGCGCAGCGAATCCCGCGCCGATGCGCCAGATCGCTATCACCCCGCCGCCGACGCCCGCGCCCAGCAGCATCGCCAGGTTCTGGCCCATGTTCTTCAGCACGATCGCGTTCATCAGCTGCTCGCCGGGCACCAGCGAGGGCACGATCGCCTGTATCGGTGGCGAGCTGACCACTGTCGTCGCGCCGACCGCGACCGCGCTCAATAGCGCGATCTCGACCGTCATCACGTCGCTCCAGATCAGCACCGCGACGGCCAGCATCGCCGCCGTCGCCACGGCGTGGCTGCCGACGATCAGCTGCCGCCTGTCGTGGCGGTCGGACCAGACGCCCGCGGGCAGCATGTTCAGGAACGTGCGGATGCCGAGAGCGAAGCCCGCTATCCCCGCTACGCCGGCACGGTCGGAGATCGCGATCACGAGCCAGACGTACGCGAAGCGCTGCATCCCCTGCACGAGGAAAAACGCTGAGGTGCTGGCCCAGTAGAACCGGAACGCGGGCGTCGCGAAGGCGCGAAGGTGCCGACCTTCGCCGCCTCAGGTTCGACCGCGACGGGCACCTCCGCGCTACTGGCCATGCGAGGCCCGTCAGCCGCCGTTGGCTACTGCGAAGCCTCTGCGGCTTTCTTCGCCGCCTGGACGGTCAGCGAGTTGTCGAAGAGCTTACCCAGCTCCTTCGGGAACTGGTCGAAAACATCGTCGATCGTCCACTCATCACCAGCAGAGGTCATCTGTCCCTGCGGTTGCGGCATCGTGAAGGAGGTGATCTGGTTCCCGAAGACCAGGAAGTCACCCATCGTCACGTTCTGGGCCTCGTCCGAGGCGAGGTAGGTCACGAAGCGTCCGACGACGTCCGGGTTCATCGCCGCCAGCCCGCCACCGCCACCTCGACTCTCGCCGCGCGCCGCAGCAGAGGCTGCAGCAGCTGCCATCTCGGGCGAGAGGGTCATGCGGGTGGCCGCCCGCGGGCGGATCGCGTTGCAGGTCGCGCCGTAACGCGCCATCGCCATCGCGACGGCACGGGTCAGGCCGGTGATGCCCTCCTTCGCCGCGGCGTAGTTCGCCTGTCCGGGGTTGCCGAAGCCGGACTCTGAGGAGGTGTTGATGATGCGTCCCGATCGCTGCTGCCGGAACAGCACGGAGGCGTGCTTGCAGAGGTTGAAGGTGCCCTTCAAGTGCACCGCGATCACGAGATCCCACTCTTCTTCAGTCATGTTGAAGACCATGCGGTCGCGCAGGATGCCCGCGTTGTTCACGACGATGTCGAGCGACCCGAACTCGTCGAGCGCCTGCTGCACCATCGCGCCTGAGGTGTCGAAGTCGGCGACGTTGGCGTAGTTCGCGACGGCGCGGCCGCCCGCGTTCGTGATCTCATTCACCACGTCCTGCGCGGGGGTGTTGTCGTCGCCCTCTCCGCCCGTTGAGCCGCCGAGGTCGTTGACCACGATCGCGGCACCTTCGGATGCCATCGCCATCGCCTCGCCGCGGCCGATGCCACGGCCGGCACCGGTCACGATCGCTACTTTGCCTTCAAGTCGGTTCGCCATCGCAAATTCCTTCCGCGTTCGCTCGTGTCTGTTCCGCCGCCCGTCGACGGCCGTGTTGCCACCTCTGTGGCTCCCGGGGTTGGGGCTGCTAGCTTGTGGTTGCCGAGGCGACCTCGCCCCGCGTTTCTTCGATCGCCACGTCGATCGTATCGCGCTCGTAGAAGGCGGTGTGCTCGATGTGCTTGCGCACGGTCCACTCTTCTTCCGGACCGTAGAGTTCCAGCACCTCGTCCGGAGTCTGGAGCAGTTGCGCGACCAGCTCGACGCGTGCGTACAGCCAGTCGCGAACGAGGAATGCGAGTTCTGACTCCTGAAGCTGCTGGGCATCCGATCGGATGCTGCTGATCGCGCCGGCGTGGGAGCGGTCGTGCTCGATATTGTGGATCAGCAACCGCCGGACTCCGCCGTTCTGGGCGCAGCCGTGGCTGCAATCAGCGTCGAGGTCGGCATCCACGAGTTGCTGGAGCTGATCCACGGTCTCCGTGATCGACTCGAGCAGTTGCTGCACGATCTGCTTGCTCTCGGTCATCTGCCCCCTCTCGATTCCGCTTTGCGGCTCGTTGACCGCCGATGCGGATGATAACTCGCCAGCGTCCCTCGGCTCGTTGTCCGTGTCCGCCGCACCTGCTGCCGGGCACCTGCATCACCGGCGAATAAAGGAGGGGCTCCATCAGGAGCCCCTCCTTTATTCGCCGGTGATGCAGGTTGGTTTGTTAGTTGTCCATGCTCTCGACGATTGTCGAGATGCCCATGCCTGCGCCGATGCACTGGGTCGCGAGACCGTAGCGGCCGCCGGAGCGACGCAGCTCGCGAGCCACCGTGCCGACCAGCCGGGCGCCGGTGGCGCCAAGCGGGTGACCGATGGGCAGCGAACCGCCGTTGACGTTGACCTTGTCCATGTCGATGCCGAGGTCGGCGATCGACGGGATGACCTGTGCCGAGAACGCCTCGTTGAACTCAACGCGATCGATCTCACCGGCGTCGATGCCGGCGTTGTCCAGAGCCTTGCGGGTTGCCGGAATCGGACCCAGGCCCATGAACTGCTGCTTCACGCCAGCCACACCGAAGCCCACGATGCGGGCCAGCGGCTCAAGGCCGAGCTCAAGCGCCTTGTCCTCGGCCATCATGATGGCGACCGAGATGCCGTCGTTGGTCGGGCAAGAGTTGCCCGCCGTGACGACCACTTCTGAGTCCGTGTAGCTCTCCACCGGCAGGGTGCGCAGGTTGGTCAGCGCCTCCAGGTTGGTGGACGGGCGGAAGCCTTCGTCCATGTCGAAGGTGATCATTTCGCCGACTTCAGCGGAGACCCAGTTGCCCTCGTCGTCGAAGACCGGAGTCTCAACCTCAAGCGAGATGATCTCTTCGCCGTAGATGCCCTTGTCGAAGGCGACACCGTACTTGCGGTGACTCTCGACGGCGAACTCGTCCAGCGTCTGGCGAGAGAGGCCGTAGGCCTCAGCCACGTTCTGGGCGGTTTGGAGCATCGACGCGTTCGTCGGCTGGTCCAGGATGGCGTCCGGGAACGGGACCGAGAAGATGTCGTCGTGGTTCGGTGCCGGGGCACGTTGCACGTCGTTCGTGTTCAGCAGCTTCTCGTTGTAGACCTCGTTGCGGTTGCGGTCTTCCTGGCTGCTCCCGCCGCCGCCGAGCTGGCGGCCCATGCGCTCCGCACCAATCGATGCGCCGCCGTCGATCGCGCCGACCATGATGCTCTGCGCGATGCGGTGCAGCGTCTCCATGCTGGAGCCACACTGGCGGTTGGTCTGGAAAGTGGCGGTCTCCTGCGGGAGCCCGGCCAGCTTCTTCACGTTGTCCGAGCCGATGCCGGCGAGTTCAGACGCGCTGCCCACCTGGCCCATGCCGACGTCTTCGATCATCGCCGGGTCGAGCTTCGGGTTGCGCTCGATCAGCTCCCGAAGCACCTGTGCGGCCGCGTCGTCCAGTCGCGTCGCGACCAGTTTGCCGCGAGCACCGCGCCCGAACGCAGAACGCCCTGCGTCCACGATTACTACGTTTCGAAGTTCCTTACCCATATGTACCCCTACTCACGTGCCCGCTTGCGGGCCCACTGCCACTGTTGTGCCGCCAGAACGAGCGAAACTCCCAATAGGACGCCTCGTTCGCGGGTCGGATGCGCCGAATGTACTACAACGCGCTATGCATTGCATGTGACGAACGCCCGTCGCCGGGCTACAGGTGCTAACTGTGAATCAAATCCACGAAGGTTTGATTGGAGAGCGCGCCGGGCCGCTGTGCGCGCAGTAGTTCGACCGTCTGTTCCGCAGGCACATCGAGCAGGCGCATCACACGCCCGGCGAGCAGGGCGGAACGGTTCATTCCCTGCTTGCAGAGCACGTAGATCCGCTCCGGCGTGCCGGCCGGGAGCGTGTCCTCTGCCGTGGCCCGATCCCTCACCTCACCGCGTAGCTGCAAGGCGAGCTGGTGCGCCAACAGCTCGATGCGATCGTAGGTCGTTGGGACGGCGTCGATGTCGCCGAAGACGCGCATGATCGAGCCGGAAGCGCGAGCGCGGTAGTCCGGCGGTAGCTCGCCGGCGCAGTCGACGAGCCAGGACTCGCGCAGGTCGTCGTCATCGAGCGGCTTGCCGAGCAGCGTATACGAGCCGCCGACCCAGAGTTCGCCGGTGAGATCGCCGCGAGGGATTGGGATATGGCTCGCACGCACATCCAGCGTGTCCGAATCGAAGTTTGGCTTCGCGTTGGGGTCGGAGTAGAGCTGACCGTGGACAGGCGGCGACATGGCACTATCGTAGTGCGTTCGCCGCTATCAGTCCGGCGGTGGTACCGACGGGCCGCAGCGCAGCGGACAGCGAGGGGGAGTGATGAGGGTCGGCGTTTCGCTCACGAGCAGGCATCAGGTCGAGGACGTGCGCGAGGGCGCTCGCAACATGATCGAACGCGCCGCTGCGGCGCGGGACGCGGAACTCGATTCGCTCTTCGTCGGCGACCATCACCTCACGCCGGAGCCCTACTACCAGAACGTCGCGATCCTCGGTCGCCTGCTCGCGGAGTGGGGCGACGAGACGGCGGGCGCGCTCTTCCTGATACCGATGTGGGACCCGGTCTTGCTCGCGGAGCAGATCGGCACGCTGGCCTCGATACACAACGGGCCGTTCATCATGCAGTGTGGAATCGGGCGCGGTCCTCGCGAGTTCGCGGGCATGGGCAAGAACATCAAGTACCGGCCCTCGCTGTTCGAGGAAGGGCTCGACATCATCCGGCGACTGCTCTCTGGCGAGACGGTGAGTAGCGATGGGCGTTACCAGATCGAGAGCGCGTACATCGCCCCGCTGCCCCCTGAGCCCGTAGACGTGTGGATCGGCGCGTCGGCTGACGTGGCGATCGACCGTGCGGCGCGGCTCGGCGACACCTGGCTCGCCTCGCCGAACCTCACGTCGGAGCCGGCCCGCTACTTGATCAACTACTTCCGCGAACGCTGCGTCGCGCACGGGCGGGAGCCGACTTCGATCCCGATCCGGCGCGATGTCTATGTCGGCGAGAGCGCGGAAGAGGCCGAAGCGACCGCGAGCGCAGTAGCTGGAACCTACCGAGGCTTCGACGCCGATGCACTGGTCTGGGGCAGCGTCGATCAGGTCGCCGACCAGTTCCGGGAGCTGGTGAAGATGGGCTACACGGACGTGATCATGCGATCCATGGTTGCCGACCAGCCGAAGGCGCTGGCCTCGCTCGAGCGACTGGGTGAGGTGCGCCGGGCTATCGCCGACGCCTGAGCGCCCGTCGCGGTAGTGCGTCCACGCCTCGATGGCGGGTATCGTCGATCACCCGCTCCCGACCGTTGGAGGTAGCCCGTGGCCGCTGCGCAATACCCGCTCTTCGATTACGCAGCCGTCACGTCCGATGCGATCCGCGAGGGCGTCGACGGGGCGATCGCGAGCGTCGAGCGGCTGCTCGATGGCATCGTCGCGGTGCCCTCAGCCGAGCGCAGCTTCGCCAACACGGTCGTGCCCTTCGATGAGCTCGCACAGGTGGTCGACGACGCGAACGGTCGCTACGCCTTCCTCGCATACGTCTCCACGGAGAAGGAGCTGCGCGATGTCGCGCACGAGTACGAGGAGAAGCTGAGCACCTACATGACCGGCATCGGCTTCCGCGAGGATGTCTACGCCGCGCTCAGCGCGTTCGCCGCGAGCGACGCCGCGAGCACCCTCGACGAGGACGAGGCGCGGCTACTTCGTTTCTCGCTGCGCGACTTCAAGCGCAATGGGATGGAGCTGGGGGAGGACGAGCGCACGCGGCTACGCGAGCTGAAGGAGCGGCTGGTCACGCTGGGCATCGAGTTCTCGCGCAACATCGACGGGTACGACGACGCGATCCACCCGACGGGCGAACAGCTCTCCGGGCTGCCGGACGCCTTCATCGCCGGGCTGACGAGCAGTGAGGAGGACGCCGAGACCCGCTACCGCGTCTCGCTGGACTATCCGGAGTTCTACCCGTTCATGGAGTCGGCCGACGACACGGGGATGCGGCACGAGCTGTTTCTCAAGAACCACAACAAGGCCGCCGACAGCAATGTCTCAATCCTCACGGAGGCGATCGCCGTCCGCGATGAGATTGCCAGCATCCTCGCGTACGACTCCTGGGCGGACTACATCGTCGAGGTGAAGATGGCGAAGACGCCGCAGGCGGCGCTCGACTTTCTCGTCGATCTCGAAGCTCGCGTGCAGGAGAAGGCCGCCGTCGACATGGCTGGTCTCGCGGCCTCGAAAGCGGGCGACCCGTACGCGGAGGGCGAGGGCGTCGAGATCTGGGACTGGCGCTATTACGTGCAGCGCGTGCTTCGCGAGGAGCACAACGTCGACCAGTTCGAGATCGCGAAATACTTCCCGCTGGACGCGACCCTCGGTGGGCTCTTCGACGTCTACCAGCGGCTCGTGAACGTGCGCTTCGTGCCGGTGGAGGACGCGAACGCCTGGCACCCGGACGTGCGGACGTTCGCGGTTCACGAGGCGGACGACGACAGCGGCGAGGCGGTCGCTTACTTCTACATGGACCTGCACCCACGCCCCGACAAATTCGGCCACGCCGCGGCGTTCTCGCTCCAGAGCGGCCGCCAGCTCGACGGCGGCTACCGCACACCGGCGAGCGCGATTGTCGCCAACTTCACGAAGCCGACGGACGACCAGCCCTCGTTGCTGCGGCACTCGGAGGTGGTCACGCTCTTCCACGAGTTCGGCCACATCCTGCACCAGGTGATGACGCGGGCGCGTTTCATGCGCTTCTCCGGGACGAGCGTGGAGCGCGACTTCGTCGAGGCGCCCTCGCAGATGCTCGAACACTGGTGCTGGGACTCCGACGTGCTCACGTCCTTCACGAGCCACTACGAGACGGGTGAGCCGATCCCGGAAGACCTCGTGCAGCGGATGGTGGCGGCCAAGAACGTGGGCAGCGGAATCACGGCACTGCGGCAGATCTACTTCGGTCGTATCGACCTCGCCTTCCACGCCGCCGGGCGCGAGAAGGACACGGACGCTATCGCGCGCGAATTGCACTCGATCAACGGCTTCGCGTTCCCCGAGGAGACGCACTTCCAGGCCGGCTTCGGCCACCTCTTCGGCTATGACGCGGGCTACTACGGCTACATGTGGTCGAAGGTCTTCGGCGACGACATGTTCACGCGCTTCGAGGCGGCGGGTATCGGCGACCCGTCTGTGGGGCGCGACTACCGGGAGCTGATCCTCGAACCCGGCGGCACTGTCGATGGCGATGCGCTGGTGCGTGGCTTCCTCGGCCGCGAGCCGAACACCGAGGCGTTCATGCGCGACCTCGGGCTCACCGAGTAGCCGTCGCTCGACCACTGTGGCCGCACCGCCGCTATGCTTGCGCTGCAGCCGGCGCGGAGCGTCGGGCAGGAGGCCGCCATGGACTACGACAACCTTACCCTCGAGCGCACGGGCGAAGAGGGGCGGGTCGGACTGATCACGCTCAACCGTCCCGAGAAGCTGAACGCGCTCAACCGCGATCTGCAGGACGAACAGCGAGCGGCCTGCGCGGAGCTGCAGGCGGACGACACGGTACGCGCGATCGTGATCACCGGCGCCGGGCGCGGTTTCTGCGCCGGCGCCGACCTGACGAGCGACCGGCGGCCCGCCGAGGGCATCGCGCCGCAGGACGAGCGGCTGGACGAGATGAGCTGGGTCGGCAGGCAGGCGATGTCCGTCTACAACCTCAACAAGCCGACGATCGCGGCAGTTAACGGCGTCGCCGTGGGGGCGGGCATGAGCCTCGCGCTGGCCTGCGACATGCGGGTCGGCTCCGAGCTGACGCGCTTCAAGACCGTCTTCATCGAACGTAGCCTCTCGCCCGACTCCGGGATGAGCTTCTTCCTGCCTCGCATCGTCGGCTACTCGCGGGCGACCGATCTGATCTTCACCTCGCGCAACGTCAACGCAGAGGAGGCGATGCGCATCGGCCTGCTCGATCGTGTCTTCGAGGCGGACTCGCTGGTCGAAGACGCCATCGTGCTCGCGGAGGAAATCGCGTTCTGGCCGCCGATGGCGATGCGCAGTGCGAAGCGCGTAATCCAGCACAACCTGAACGTCGGGTTGGAGAAGGCGCTGCGTTACGAGACGATGGGCCTCAGCTTCGCCAGCCGCGCCCCTCACGATGTGACGGAGTCGGGCTTGAGCTTCAGCGAGGGTCGCACGCCCTCGTTCACCGGGGAGTAGCGTCGCGGCTGTGCCGCGCTGTGTCTTCTGGATGGAGCCCACCCACCCGCCCATAGATTCGCGGGGGCTTCGCCCCCGCACCCCCTTCGGGAGTTGGATGCCCTCGCGGAATCCGACTCAGCTTCCCGCTCACCCTGAGCCTGTCGAAGGGTGCCAGCGTGGGCGCTTCGCCCTCAGACGAGCCCTCGCTCCTTGATCTCCGTGAACGACTCCTTGAAGGCATCGATCACCGTACCCACGTCCTCAGCACTGTGTGCCGCAGAGAGGAAAAAGAGGTGGATGCCCGGCACGACCACGCCGTGGTAGAGCAGGTGCTCGTAGAACTCGCGCTCCACCGACTGGAACGAGTCGTCAAGGTCGCGCGAACTCTCGATCGCACCCTCGCCGAAGCGCAGGTGGAACATCGAGGACGCGTGCATCACGCGCGCCGGGATTTCCTCCACCCTCAGGAAGGCGTTGACCTCGTCGGCGAGACGATCTGACTGCTCGTCGAGGTGCGGATAGACCTCGCCACGGTGATCGCTCAGGTACCCGACTTGCGCCTCGCCCGCGACCATCGTCATCGGGTTGCCGGCGAAGGTGGTCCCGGCCGTGATGCGGACCTTCTCGGCGCCCTCGTCGGTGGGGTCGATCTCTCGCGGGTAGCCGCCGCGGCCGAGGAAGGCCATCAGCGCTCGCGGCCCGGCGACAGCGCCGACGGCCATGCCGCCGCCGATCACCTTGCCGTATGTCGTGAGGTCGGCGTCCAGGCCGAATCGCTCCTGCCCCCCTCCGTAGGCCAGGCGAAAGCCGGTGATGACCTCGTCCAGCACAAACAGCACGCCGGCCTCGCGGCAGACCTCGCGCAGCTCGCGCATCCACTCGATGTGGTCCATGCGCGGGTTGGAACTCTGGACGGGCTCGAGCAGGATCAACGCTAGCTCGTCGCTGTGTTCACGAATCAGATCGAAGGCAGCGTCTGAGCGATAGGGCAGCATCACGACGTCTTCGAGCGTCGCCTCAGGTATCCCGGCACCCTTCGACGCGACGGTCGGGCGGTCGCGAGGGCTCTCCCCATCGGCGCGTGCGAGCACGGAGTCGTGCACGCCGTGGTAGTTGCCGTCGAAGAGTCCGACCTTCGACTTGCCGCTGCATGCGCGCGCGACCCGCACCGCATACATCGTCGCCTCGGTGCCTGAGTTCGCGAAGACCACCTCCTCGTTGGCGGGGATGGCCTCGGTGATCAGCCGGGCGAGGCGTTCCTGGTGCGGGTTGTGCAGGCCCACGTGCAGCCCCAGCTGTGCCTGCGCCTGCACGGCCGCCACGACCGCGTCCGGGGCGTGGCCGAGCACGATCGGGCCGTAGCCACCCGTGAGGTCGATGTACTCGTTGCCATAGACATCGGTGAGGCGGGAGCCCTTGGCTTCCGCCACGTAGAACGGGTGCGGCATATCAACGGTCTGCACGATCTCGGCGGCCAGCACCTCTGAGCTTCGTGCGTGTAGCTCGCGAGATTTCGGGGTGCGTGCGATCAATTCCTGCTTGATGTCGACCATAGGTAACCCCTCCGGCTATCAGTTGGCTGAGAACTGTACACCTGACAAATGACTGCTATCAGGGTGCGATCGGGCATTTACTCATCACGTTTTCCTACTTCAGACGGATCACTTACAGGCATCTGCAAAGAAACCGTCTCTGTCCGGCCCCGGGGTTGCACGGGAACCGACATGAATTGGCTGAGAGTGGGGACCCTTCAATGGTCACCGAGATTGAACAGACCGGAATCGAACGGCAGCTCGTGGTCTTCGACCTCGCAGGCCAGCAGTACGGCGTCGACATCAACACCGTGCGAGAGATCATCCGCATGACGGAGATCACGCACGTGCCCGACGCTCCGCCATCGATCGAGGGCGTGATCAACCTTCGTGGAGGCGTGATTCCCGTCGTCGACCTGCGCAAGCGTTTCGGCCTGCGGGTGACGAGCGTGACCTCACAGAGTCGCGTGCTCGTCGTCGAGTTGGAGGGCGACAACGCCTACGTTGTCGTCGATGCCGTCGCTGAGGTGCTGCGCATTCCCGCCAGCTCGATCGAGAACACCACCTCGCTCGTGACGACGGCGGACTCCTACTACATCGATGGCATCGCGAAGGTCGAGGAGGAACTGCTGATCCTGCTCAACCTCACCAAGGCGCTGTCTGCTGAGGCGCTCGCCAAGCTCGCCGCCGACTGGGAGCAGAACCCGCCCGACCTCTCCAACATGGACGCGGTCGACGAGGACGCGGAGGCCGATGAGCCAGAGGCGGCCAAAGAGCCAGCCGAGGTCGTCGCCGAAGCCGAGCCGGAACCGCTCGAGATCGTCGCCGAGGTCGAACCGGAGCCAGAGCCCGAGGAGGAAGAAGTGGAAGAAGCACCCGACGACGCCCTGCCGCTGGACATCGACCTGCTGGAGGCTACCTTCGCTGCGGTCGCGCCGCGTCGTGATGAACTGGTCGAGTATCTCTACGACCAGCTGTTCGAGCGCCACCCGGCGGTCGTGCCGCTGTTTGAGAACGCGGACATGCAGAAGCAGCAGGGCAAGCTGCTCTCTGCGCTGGCTACCGTCGTCGCCTCGCTGCGTACGCCGGACAAGCTGGTCGCGCACCTGCAGCAGCTGGGGCGACGTCACGTCGAGTACAGCGCGGAGCCCGCGCTGTACGAGGCTGTTGGTGCGGTGCTGCTCGACACGCTCGCGTACATCGCTGGCGACGCCTGGAACGACGAGGCGAATCAGGCGTGGGCAGAGGCCTACGGTGTCGTCTTATCCGTGATGATCGATGCGGCGAACGAGGCACAGCTCGAGGCGGAGGCCGCCTAGCGACGGCAGTCCAATTCCTCCGGCTCGGCCGTTCCCCTCGGCCGAGCCGCGTGACAGACGCGCTACGATACCCTCTCGGCGAGGAAATGCCGGGAGGGTTTTTCGTGAGCGCGTTCGTACAACCGGGTGAGATCGTTCCGGAGATCACGTTGCCACAGCTCGATGGGGAGCCGCTCGCGCTCTCATCGAGCTGTGGCAAGAAGCTGCTCGTCTTCATGTGGGCCTCATGGTGAGCGTGCCGCGGACAGCTGCCGGTCTGGCAGCAATTCGTCGGCGAACATCGTGACGAGTTCGCGTTGCTCTCGGTCGCGATGGACGCGCAGGGCCCCGATGCCGCTCGGCCCTACGCCGAGCCGACGCTGGGGATGTTCCCGACCGTGATCGATGCCGAGAACGTGCTCGGCGACGCCTTCGGCTTCAAGGCGATCCCGAACGGCGTGCTGATCGGCGCCGATGGCCGGCTCGACGGCACGGTCGCCGGAGGCTTCGAGATTCGCCAGGACGCGACGCGCGAGCTCGTCGAACGCTGGCTCAGCGCCGAGGACGTCGCGATCCCCGAGGGTGAGAGTGACCACGAGTGGTCCGCGGAGGCGCTCGGACTCTTCCGCGACGCGGGGGCGGCGGTGCGTCGCGGCGAGCGTGACCAGGCGGTGGATCTGCTGAAGCAGGCGTACCCGCTGGAGCCGGACAACTTCATCATCCGCAAACAGCTCTGGGCGATCGAGCATCCGGAGAAGTTCTACGAAGGCGATGTCGACTACGGCTGGCAACGCAAACAGCTGGAGGCCGGGCGCTAGCCCGAGGCCACCGAGATCAGCTGAGGGGGTAGTAATGGCATCAGCACCGCGACTAGAGGGCAAGGTCGCGATCGTCACCGGCGCGGGGTCGCGCGCGGAGGGCATTGGCAACGGACGCGCGGCGGCGGTGCTATTCGCGTGCGAAGGCGCCAGGGTGCTGCTTGTCGATCGTGAGCCGGAGGTGGCCGAGGCGACGCTGGCGATGATCCAGGACGAAGGTGGTGAGGCGGCGGTCTTCCAGGCGGATGTGACCGCGTCGGAGGACTGCCACGCGATGGTGGCGGACGCTGTCACGCGCTGGGGGCGACTCGACATCCTGCACAATAACGTCGGCATCGGCGGTCGCGGGAGCGTCGTGGAGATGGATGTCGAGGACTGGGAACGCATCATGCAGGTGAACGTCACCGGCATGATGCTGGCCAGCAAGCACGCGATCCCGGCGATCAAGGAGAGCGGTGGCGGGGCGATCGTGAACATCTCCTCGATTGCCGCGCTGCGGCCTCGCGGCCTGACCGCGTACTCGACATCGAAAGGCGCGGTGATCTCACTGACGCAGGCGATGGCCGTGGACCACGCGCCGGACGGCATCCGCGTGAACTGCATCGCTCCGGGGCCGGTCTACACGCCGATGGTCTACTCCGCCGGGATGAGCGATGAGCTGCGCGAGCGACGCCGCGACGCTTCGCTGCTACAGGTGGAGGGCACCGGCTGGGACATCGGCTACGCGGCGCTCTTCCTCGTCTCTGACGAAGCGCGCTACATCACCGGCCTGATCATGCCGGTCGATGGCGGCACGACGCTGCGAGGCCCCGCGCGTTAGCTGCCGGGCTAACCGCCCTGGACTGTGACGTCCTGGTCCTTGTACTGAAGCTGGTAGAGCCGCGCGTACTGGTCGCCCGCAGCCAGTAGCTGCTCGTGGGTGCCGTCCTCCACGACCTCGCCATGGTCGAGCACGATGATGCGGTCGACCGACCGGATCGTGTTCAGGCGGTGCGCGATCACGATCGAGGTGCGGTTCAACATCACCTCGCGGATACCGCGTTGGATGATCGCCTCCGTGTCCGGGTCGATGCTCGCCGTCGCCTCGTCCATCACCAGCACGATCTCCGGGTTGAAGGCAGCGACGCGGGCCAGCGCGAGCAGCTGCTTCTGGCCCGTCGACAGGTTCGCGCCGTGTTCCGCCAACATCGTCTCGAAGCCATCAGGCAGTTGCTGGATGAAGCGGTCGGCGCCGATCAACTCGGCTGCTGCACGCACGCGAGCGCCATCGATGCTGCGGTCGCGCAGCCGGATGTTCTCCTCGATCGTGTCGGTGTAGACGAACGGGTCCTGCAGCATGATGCCGACGTGGCGGCGGAGGTCGTGCTGCGCCAGGTCGACGATCGGAATGTCGTCGATCAGGATCTGACCACGCTGGATGTCGTAGAAGCGGCTGAGCAGGGCGGTGACCGTCGATTTGCCCGCGCCGGTTGCGCCGACGACCGCGATCGACTCGCCGGGTTGCACCGTGATCGAGAGGTCACGCAGCACCCAGTTCTCGTCGATGTAGGCGAACCAGACATTGCGGAACTCGATCTTCCCGCGCACGTCGATCAGCTTGCGCGGCTCCAGCGGGTCGGTGATCTCCTCCGCCTCGTCCATGATGCCGAAGATGCGCTCGGCGGAGGCCATCGCCTGCTGGATGCCAGAGTAGCGCTGGGAGATCTCGCGCAGCGGCCAGTAGAAGCGCTGCATGTAGACCGTGAACGCGACCAGTGTGCCGATGGTGAGCGTGCTGTCGATCACGCGCCCGCCGCCGTACCAGATGATCGCGGACGTCGTCGCCGCGCCGAAGAGTACGACGGTCGGCTCGAAGATCGCGTACCAGAGCAGGAAGCGCAGGTGCGCGCTGAGGTGGCCCCGGTTGAGGACGTCGAAGCGTCGCAGATTCTCGCGCTCACGGTTGAAGAGCTGGACGACAGTGATGCCGGAGATCATCTCGTTCAAGTAGGCGTTGATGCGCGCCAGCCACATCCGCTGTTCGCGGAAGATGTCGCGCTGTTTCGCGGCGAAGTAGCGCACGGCGAAGACCAGCGGTGGCAGCAGCGCGTACATCACCAGTGCGAGCTTCCAGTCGAGGACGAGCAACACGCCGATGATCGCGAACAGCATCAGCATGTTCGTGATCATCGTGACCAACCCCTGCGAGATCACCGCCTCGATTGCCGCGGTGTCATTCGTCAGCCGCGTAACGAGCCGGCCGACGGGGTTGCGGTCGTAGTACGAGATCGACATCCGCTGGAGGTGTGCGAACAGCTCTGTGCGCATGTCCATCAGCACGCGCTGACCGACGTAGATCATCAGCACTTCTTGTGCGTAGCGCAGCGCCGAGAGCGTGAGCAGCGTGCCTATCAGCACGACCGTCAGCAGCGTCAGGCGGTCGGTGCGGCCCTGCGCGATCTGGCCGTCGATTGCCTCGCGGATGATCAGCGGGCCGACCAGTTCGAGGCCGGCGATACCGAGCAGCAGCACGACCGCGACGATCACCCAGCGCCGGTACGGCCGGACGTATCGGAGCAGCCGGCGCGCCAGCGCCACGTCGTAGACGTCCCCGAGCAGCTCGTCTTCTTCGTTGAATGCGATTGCCACTACGGCTGCCCCCCGTCCGCGCTCGGCGCTTCGTCGTCCTGGTCTTCATCCAGTTGCTCTCTGAGTAGCTGCTGGCGGTAGAAGTTGGCGTAGATGCCCCCGTGGTCGAGCAGCTGCTCGTGCGAGCCGTCCTCGGCGATCACGCCGTCACGTAGCACGACGATGCGGTCGGCCGAGATCAGCGTGGAGGTGCGGTGGGCGATCAGGATCGTCGTGCGGTCGGCCATGAAGCCGCGCAGCCGGCGAAGGATCTCCTCTTCCGTGTGCGTGTCGACGTGAGAGAGCGAGTCGTCCAACACGAGTATCGGCGGTCGCTTGAGCAGCGCGCGTGCCAGCGTGGCCCGCTGCTTCTGGCCGCCGGAGAGCGTCACTCCACCCTCACCGATCATCGTCGTCAGTCCGCCGCCGAGCTGCTCGAGGTCGGCAGAGAGCTGCGACGTCGTCATCGCCTCGTCGATCTCGGCCTGCGGAGGGTCCATGCGGCCGAAGGTGACGTTCTCGTAGAGCGAGTCGGAGAAGAGGAACGCCTCCTGTGGCACGACGCCGATCGCATCGCGGAGCTGCTTGAGCGAGAGCTCGCGCACGTCGACCCCATCGATGGTGACGCGCCCCTCCGACGGGTCGACGAGGCGGGCGAGCAGGTCGACGATCGTGGTCTTGCCCGAGCCGGTCTCACCGACGATCGCGACCGTAGAGCCGGCCGGGATGTGCAGATTGAAGTGCTCAAGCCCGGGGCGGCCATCATGCCCGTAGCTCACGTCCGCGAACTCGATCTCGCCTCGGATGGTGTCCAGCATGCGGGGGTCGTCGGGCTCGTCGATCACGGGCTGTTCGCGCAGGGTCTCGTTGATGCGGCCCATGGAGGCGATGAACTGCTGCCACGAGGAGACGACCCAGCCCACGACCGCTAGCTGGCTGGCGAGCAGCGCCAGGTAGACGTTGAACTGCACGAACTGGCCGAGCGAGATGTCGCCCGCGACGACCTTGCGGCCGCCGAACCAGATCACCAGCGCGGTGCCGAGGCCGGTCGCCAGGATCATCATCGGGAAGAAGCCCGAGACCCAGCGGCCGAAGGAGAGGGCGCGGCGCATCAATTCGCGGTTGTCGGCGTCCCACGACTCGATCTCCGATTGCTCCTGGGAGTAGGCCTTGATCGCGCGAATACCGGAGATGTTCTCCTGCGCTCGATTGGTCAGGTGCCCGAACTGATCCTGGATGGCGCGGAACCGCTCCTCAAGGGTCGTCTCGACCAGCGTGATGATGCCGATCACGATCGGGAAGTAGCCGATCGCGATCAGCGTCAGCTGCACATCGATCGAGAAGAGGAAGATGAGGCCGATTACCAGCATCACGGCGGTGCGCCAGATGTCGTTCAAGGTGGGCCCCATGAAGTCGCGGACCCAGTTCAGGTCGTTCGTCGCGCGCGCCATCATGTCGCCCGTGCGTGAACGCAGGTAGAACTGCTGGTCGAGCAGCAGGAAGCGCCGGGTCAGGTCGTCGCGCAGGTGGTATTCGATCCAGCGTGCGCGGCTGGAGACGAGCAGCCGTCCGATGAAGCGAATGCCGCTCTCGACGATCGCAATCATCACGACGAGCCCGCCCAGCGTGACCAGTCGCGAGCGGGTCGTGCCTTCCGCGAGGTCGTCGATCGCGATGCGCAAGATCACCGGCGGCAGCATCGTCAGGAACGAGGCGACGACGAGCGCGATCAGGCCACCCGCGTAGTGCCACTTGTAGCGGGCAACGTAGTGCAGCAGCTGGTTTCGTGGACGCGACTGCGGGCTCTCGATTCGACCCGAAGTCGCGGCATGGCTTGCCATGGGCTAGCCATCCCGTCATTACGTAGTGCTGGAAGTCTTTGTTGAGGCGCTTACAACTATCGTGCGTCCACCACGCGCGTAGTTCAAGGGGCCCGGGGCGGGAGTTTCGTGTCGCGTCCGTCCGGTGCGACGGGTTGCCACTGTCCGGCCGGGGAGGCACGCTGGCCGCGATCTGCGACCACCTGCGACGGGAGCGCCGATGACCGAGGTGAAGAAGACGCCCGACGGCATCGAGATCCCGCCCCCCGGACCCAACGACGTGCTCTACGAAGCGGCCGAGGGAATCGCCCGCATCACGATGAACCGCCCGATCGTGCTGAATGCACTGAACAAGAACGTGCAGCGCCTGCTCGACGCCGCACTCGACCGCGCGGAGGCGGATGACGAGGTGAACGTCGTGATCCTCACCGGGGCGGGCCGCTCCTTCTGTGCCGGAGGTGATCTCTACGCCTCGCTCTACCCGGATGACGATCCGGCACCCAGCGGCACGGAGGTGCAGCTGCGGATATGGGGCTTCCCGAAGCCGGTGATCGCGAAGGTGCGAGGCCACGCGGTCGGGCAGGGCAGTGAGCTCGCGGGCGTCTGCGACATGACGATCGCCGCCGATAATGCGCAACTCGGGGAAATTCAGATTCGCCACGGCTTCGGCCCTCCGACGTTGATCGCGCCCTTCCTCGTCGGCATGAAGCAGGCGAAGGAGCTGCTGATGCTCGGCGAGATCGTCGATGCGCAGGACGCGCTGCGCCTCGGCCTCATCAACCGCGTCGTGCCGGAGGACGAACTCGACGCTGCCGTCGATGCGATCGCCCGTAAGCTCGCTGCGCTGCCGCAGGACACGGTGCGCACGAACAAGGCGCTGGTGAACCGCAGCTACGAACTGGCCGGGTTCCGGGACGCGCTCGCTTACCGCGACGACGAGGCGATCCGGGCGCTCTCCTCGGACGACCGAGCGGGCGTGCTCGATGAGCTGGCGGCTGGCGGCTGGGAGGCCTTCAAGCAGAAGCGCGATGCGCTGTACGAGGCGGATTCGGACTAACTACGCGAGATCGGAGTCGGGAGGGGACATGCCGGCTGACCTGCTGGCGGCTAATGCCGCCTTCTACGCCGCCTTCAACGCGGGCGACGTGGGTGCGATGGACGCGCTCTGGGCGCGCAGCGCTCCGGTCGCCTGCGTGCACCCGGGCTGGAACGCGCTTGCCGGTCGCGAACAGGTGATGGAGAGTTGGCGAGGCATCCTGGCAAACGCGGAGCAGCCGCGCGTCTTCGTCGGTGCGGAGTCCGCGCACGAGCTGGGTGATGTCGGCTACGTGCTCTGCCGTGAGATCGTGGGGGGCGGCGCACTGGCGACGACGAACGTCTTCGCGCTCGAAGACGACGAGTGGCGGATGGTGCACCACCACACGAGCCCGGTCGCTATCTGAGATGGGTGATCTCAGGTGACGGACGAGCGCTTACGACGTGCCCCGGCGATCCGGCTGACCGGCTGGTCCAACTCCGGCAAGACCTTGTTTGGCGTGCGACTGGTCGAGGCGCTCGGCCGGCGCGGCTACCGCGTCGGCGTGATCAAGCACGCGACCAAGCACCCTGCCCCGCCGGACCACGAGGGCAAAGACACGCAGCGCTACCGCGAGGCCGGCGCCTCGGCCGTCGGCGGCGTTTTCGCAGAGGAGACGGTGCTGCGACTGCCCGCGACCGAGACGCCGCTCGATGAGCTGCTGGCGATGCTCGCCGGCAGCGTCGATCTGGTGATCGTCGAGGGCTACAACGAGGACGACCTGCCGACGATCGCGGTGCACCGAGCAGAACAGGGGCCCGACCTGCGCTTGCCCGACCGTGGCGAGCTGGTCGCGATCGTCAGCGACGACCCGGACGCGCCCGAGCCCCGCTACGAGCCGACGGACATCGAGGGCATCAGCGACGCGGTCGAGGGCTGTCTGGAAGGCCTCGCTGGTGCCTAGCCCGTGCCGTGAGGCGGCATCTTGCCGCCGCCACCGCCCATCGCGTGCGCGGGCATACCGTGCGGCGGCATCGCCGCCGGAGTCTTGCCGTTGCCATCCTCGCTCGGCTCGGTGTCATTGGCGTCGCCAGCGTCGATCAGCTCGGCGTCGAACTCGACTGCGCCGTCCTTGAACTGCTCGTGGTAGAGCTTCGCGTAGAGGCCACCAAGCGCGACCAGTTCGTCGTGCTTACCGCGTTCCACGATCTGCCCGCCGTCCATCACGAGGATCTGGTCGGCGGCCATGATCGTCGAGAGGCGGTGCGCGATCACGACCGAGGTGCGTGTCTCCATCACCGGCCCGAGCGCTTCCTTGATCAGCCGCTCGCTCTCGCTGTCGAGCGAGCTGGTGGCTTCGTCGAGCAGCAGGATGCGCGGATCCTTGAGGATGATGCGGGCGATCGCGATGCGCTGCTTCTCGCCGCCGGAGAGGCGGTAGCCGCGCTCGCCGACCATCGTGTCGTAGCCGTTCGGCATCTTCTCAACGACCTCATGCACGTGCGCCGCCCTCGCGGCCACCTCGATCTCCTCATCGGTCGCGTCAGGCTTCGCGTAGAGCAGGTTGTCTTTCACGGAGGAGTGGAAGAGGAAGGTCTCCTGGGTGACCATCCCGATGTGATCGGTGAGCGTCGTGAACGCGAGCTCGCGCACGTTGTTGCCACCCAGTGAGACGGCGCCGGAGTCGGGATCGTAGAGCCGCGAGACGAGGTAGGTGACGGTCGTCTTGCCCGCGCCGGAGGGGCCGACGAGGGCGACCAGTTCGCCCGGTGTCGCCTCGAACGAGACGTCCTTGAGCACCGGCGTGTCGGCGTCGTAGCCGAAACTCACGCCCTCGAACGCGACGCTGCGGTCCTGCGTCGGCAGGGGGGTCGGGTCCTCCGGCTCCGCAATCGACGGTCGCATGTCCAGGTATTCGAAGATGCGCTCGAAGAGCGCGAACGAGCCGGCGATGTCGACATGCACGCTGAAAAGCTGCGAGACGGGCCCGAAGAGCCGATTGACGAGGAAGACGAACGCGACGACCTCACCGACAAGCATGTCGCCGTTGATCACCAGCCAGCCGCCGTAGCCGTAGACCATCGCCGGGGCGACCGCGCCGTAGAGCGTGACGACCATGAAGAACCAGCGGCCGACCATGCTGGCGGAGATCTGCTCCTTCATCACATCAGCGGAAGAGTCCTCGAACTCCTCTTGCTCCTGCTCTTCGCGGCCGAAGGACTTCACCAGCACTGCGCCGGAGATGTTGAGCTTCTCCTGGACGATCATCGTCATCTCGCCCAGCGCGGCCTGCACGCGGCGGCCGGAGCGGAAGCGCAAGCTGCCGAACTTCTGTGTGGGCAGGACGAAGGCGGGCAGGGCGATCAATGCAACGATCGCGAGTCGCCAGTCGAGCCAGACCATCACCCCGACCGTCGTGATCACGGTGACGGAGTTGGTCATCACGTTGGTGAAGCCGGTAGTCACGACCTGCTGTACGCCGTTCACGTCGTTGGTGAGGCGCGTCATGATCTCGCCGCTGCGGGTGGTGGTGAAGAAGCTGAGCGGCATGTGCAGGACATGGTTGTAGAGCTGGCCGCGGACGTCGTGCATCATGCGCTGGCCGATGATCGTGTTGCCCCAGTTCTGGGCGACCTGCACCAGCCCGGTGAACACGGGGATGGCGATCATCGCGGCGGCCAGCACCACCAGCTGCGAGCGGTCGCCGGAGGGGATCGCGCCGTCGATCATCTGCTTGATCAGCAGCGGCGGGACGAGACTGAGCGCGGCCGAGACGAATACCAGCGTGAAGGTGAGGAGGATCAGCTTCCGATAGGGGCGGGCGTAGCTGAGGATGCGACCGAGCAGCGACCAGTCGGTCGAGTTGTCCTTCTTGTCGCCCCAGTCCGCCGATCCGGCTCCGTGTGCCATCATCTCGGGTGCCTACGTTCTCGTTCGTGGTCACGTGGAGAGTGGCGAAGTTCGCGTCGTTGTGGCCTTCGATAGCCGAACGGAGGATAATCGAAGTCGAGTATTTCGGCGAGTAGCAACGGGAAGGCGGCGAGCATGAGCGACGAACTGCTGCTGCTCGGCCTGCTCTCCGGGTCCGCGATGCACGGCTACCAGCTCAACGAGGTGATCGAGAATCACCTCCCGATGTTCTGGGGTCTCAAACCCTCCACCGCCTACAGCCGCCTCGACAGGCTCGCCGCGCGAGGGCTCGTCGCGACGACGACGAAGCGAGTCGGCCGCCGGCCGGAGCGTAAGGTCTACGACCTGACGGCGGTCGGGCGAGAGCGATTCCTCGAGCTGCTGCGCGAGAACATGCGCACCGCCCACACCGATGCGCAGTCCGCCGACCTGGGAATCCTCTTCAGCCGCGCGCTGCCACCAGACGAGGTGCACTCGCTGCTGCGAGAGCGACGCGACGCCACGGCCGAGCAGCGGCCGCACCACGTCACGATGATCGAGAGTCACCCGGCCGACAGCGCGGGTCGCCGCATCTCTGAGCGTGCGCTGGCGCACCTTGATGTCGAGCTGCAGTGGCTGGATGGCGTACTGGCCGAGACCGTCCCGATCAGCGCCGGCTCGGCCGCACCCTGACCCCATCCTCCAATCCGCCCGCTACGAGCCCGCCGCCGTTGGGCCGTACTTCGATGCCCTCTACGCGACGCTAGCTGCGAGTGCGACGCACGCATTGATCGGGCGTGAGGCGCTTGGCGACGCCTACGTCGGACAGCTCGGGTACGCGGACGATGCGGAGCTGGTGCGGTTGGCGGAGGTGGCGAGCGTCGGGCCAGGGCGTTGGGTGCTCGACATCGCGTGCGGCACGGGCGGGGTCGCGCGCTGGTACGCGGAGCGTACCGGCGCTGTAGTGACGGGCATCGACTGCTCAGCCGTCGGGTTGCGGCTGGGTGCAGGCGCGCGACGGGGCGGCGATCCGACCGCTGTCGCACTCGCGGACGTTCGGGCATTGCCGTTCGGGCACGCGACCTTCGACGCGCTCGTCTGCCTCGATGGCTTCGGTGCGGACTTCGTCACGCTGGCCGCAGAGGCGCGGCGCCTACTGAAGCCGGGCCGGGGGCTGGCGGTGCTGTTGAGCCTCGAAGCCGGCGTCCCGGAGCAAGTCGTGGCGACGCTCGCCGGCGCAGGCCTCGAAGGCTGCTTCGCCGAGTCCCGCAGCGCCGAGGCGGGCGCGGTGATGGAACACTGGCTGGCTGCGTACCGCCGCCACGAACGCGCGCACATCGCGGAGGTTGGGGAACGCTACCACCGCGCACTCGTCGATGAGATCGCCGAGCTACTCGATGGCTACGCGTCGGGCGCGGTCGAGCGGGTGCTGATCGGCGGACGAGGGCCGCAGTGAGCGGCGGGTGCTACTTGAACGACTTCTGCTTGTGGAAGTTCAGGCGGTAGGCGTACTGCGCCACGCTGGAGATCAGACGCTGGATGCGTCGCGTCTCCTTCTTCTCATCGTCGGTCGACTCCCGGGCCGTCATCTCGAAACGGTCGCGCTTGAACGGGATCACCTGCATCAGCGGGTCGCCGAGCCGCAGCGTGCCGCTGGTTCCCTCGGCGTTCCAGAAGAACGGAAATGAGACACGGGTGTGATACTCGTCGGTATCCACCACGCCGCTCACCACCTGGAAGCGATCTTCGAAGTGGTTGAGTGGGGCGACGAAGAGGCATGAGTAACCCGGCGGTGTCTTCACCGTCCACGGGGATTCGAATTTGTAGGCAGTCTTGTCCAGCGCGTGCTCGGCGCCCGGGACGCCCGCGACCTGGTGGTCGGGGTGGATCGCGATCAGCTGCGATGCGCCGGGCCATGAGAAATACGTGCGGTCGTTCTTCCACTCGTAGACGAGGTCGTTCCAGAGCGGGATCACGTAGCCGAAGGTCATCGCGTCGAGAAACGGCACGCAGTTCTTGAACGTCGAGCGTGGCGAGCTGCTCTCGACGCTGCCGTCAGCGGCGAGATCCGCTCCCCATGCCTGTTCCCCCTCGAGCAGTGGCTTCGCGTCCTTGTACCAGCGGGGCGCCATCTGCACGGCGGGGACGGGGTCGGGCGCGGCGCCGTAGAACGGGCCGTCGCAGACGAACTCGATGTTCTGAAGCTCGACGTGTCGTGTGACTCTCCTGAAGACCATCGCTGTGCCATCCCATCAATCGGGGGCGCATTCCGTGACGCGACCCTCGACGACAACGGTACACCGAGCCGTCCGGCGAGCACGATCGCGGCGAGCTACCGCCGTTTTGCCGATTCGAGATGGCGGCCCGGCTCGACTCCGCCGCCCTCGGACGACGGCGGAGACGCGGCGGAGGGCGACGCCGATCAGCCGGAGCCGCCGCCCTCGGACGACGGCGGAGACGCGGCGGAAGACGATGCCGACCAGCATCCGGGCCGCGAGCCACTAGAAGGGCAGCCCCTTGAGCCCCTGCGCACCCTTCAGGGCCGAGATCTCGCCCTGGTGCGACATCACGTGCCAGAGGCCGACCGCGCCCACCCACTTCGCGGCGGGCATCTTGCCACCGCCGGCCGCAACCTCAGTGTCGAGGTCGCTGTCCGAGGCGTTGGACAGGTATTCGTCGGTACGGGCGTATACGGCCAGCGCGTACTCGCGGAAGGCGGCGACGTCGTAGAACGTTCCGGACTGCGCCCACTCCTGGGTCTGCATCGCTCCCGGGATATCCAGGCCCGTCTTCGCGGCCCAGTCGCCCGCCTCCCACAGCCGGTCGCTGCCATCGACGCCGGCGATCCAGCCGTCCTCGTCGAAGACGGTGTGAGCGTAGATCGCCGAGATCGAGCCGACGTTCCCGCCGACGATGTTCGTGAGCGCCGCGTCGTCGCAGTCGTCGATCACCTGCTCGATGATCGTGTGCGCCTGCCTGAACTGCGATCGGAGAAGGTCCTGGACTTGCATGGAAAGCTCCCGTCGGTGCGATTTCGCTTGATGAGTGTGGGCGTGCCCGCGTGGCGCCCGTAACTCGGACGAGTAAACGCGCGCGCTATCAGGCGGGAACTATACCGCGTCGGCGCTCGCAGCCGGCCCGCGCCGCGGTCGAGTGGCGGAGTCGCGTTCGCCTACGGTGCCTCGGCGAAGCCCCATGACGCCGGGCCGTCGACGATCAGGAAGAGCCCATCGAGGCGCGAGAATGTCTTCAGGGTGTTCACGAACGAGGGTGCTGAGGCCGAGTACGAGAGCCAGGTCTGAGTCGCGCCATCGAACCTCAGTGCCGTCTGTAGGCCGGGGATCCGGGCGAACACCGCGCCGACATCGCCCGTCGCGCCCGTGTACGAGACGAAGTTCGAACCCTTGAGCAGCGCGACGGTTCGCGGGGAGCCGTCGCGCCTCAGCAGGTCGACCTGCTTGAACGAGGATGCTGCCGTCGACTTGATGAAGAGCGTGTCTCCGGAGGTCAGCGTCGATATCTGATTCGCGAAGGACGGGCGACCGGGGCGTAGCTGCCCCATGTCCGCGTCGGCGCATCGAAGCGGAGGATCGACTCCAGTCCGGTGGTGATCGACTTTGCGAAGTCTTCGACCTTCATCCCGCTCGCCCCGGTGAAGACAACCGAGCAGACCCCGATCTTCACGGAGGTGGTCGAGCCCGGCAGGAAGAAGTCCTGGTTCCACCCGGCCAGCCCGGCCGGCAGCGTTGAGCCAACGGGTGCGAGGATCAGGCCGTCTGTCTTGGTGCCAAGGTCAAAGATCGAGCCGACCGGCGGCGCGTCCCAGTCGGGAGTGAACGTGAAGTCCGCCGGGACGATCACCTGCGCCCCCAAGTCGAGCACCAGCCGCTGTGCACCGGCCTGCAGACCGAGGCTCAGGGCCAGCTTGTCGCCGAGCGCGGTCTCGGGCGTGGTCGCTTCTTGCGCCAGGGATGTCGCGAAGAACACCGGTGAGGTGCCGTGACCGAGGCTCGGGCTGAAGAACAGTCCGGCCGGACTGTCCAGCTCGAAGAACGCTGAGGCAGAGTCTTCGATCACGATCGGCTGGCTGGTGGCGGTGCCGAAGAGGTCGCCGAAATCGAAGACCGACAGTGTGCCGTCCGCGCCACCCCAGGTGCTGGAGATCGGGTCGTGCGAGGCGCTCAGCACCGCGTCATGGCCGCCGCTCAGGTCCGGCGTGTGCGCCGCGCTGACGGTTGTATCGTGCGTGGCACTGACGACTGCGTCGTGCAGCCCGCTGATTACCGCGGAGTGCGCGGCCGTGCGGGCCGTCGGGTCATGGAGCACGCTGACCGCCGGGTCGTGACCGCCACCGAGCATCGCTCAACGAGGGCTCGTGCGCACCGCTCAGGGTCGTGTTGTGCGAGCCGCTGGCGACCGGGTCGTGCAGCACGCTCAGGGCGGCGTCATGGCCGCCGCTGAACACGGCGTCGTGGAACCCGCTGATGTCCGCGCTGTGCCCGCCGCTGATCGTCGGGTCGTGTGCGCTGCTGAGGTCGGCGGTGTAGGCCACTCTCGAACGCTGTGTGCACGCCGCTCCCGGCCGGGTGATGCGCCTGACTCAGGGTGATGCTGTGGACACCACTGACGAAGGCATCGTGGAAGGCGCTGTCCGTCGCGCTGTGCGCCGTGCTCACGACCGGATCATGGATCGTGCTGATGAAGTCGTTGTGGAGCGTGAGGCTCACCGCGCTCAACGTCGGAGCGTGATCGCTACTCAAGGCGGCATCGTGCGCACCGCTGAGCGTCGGGTCATGTGCGGTGCTCAGCGGTGCGGTGTGCAGGCCACTGGCGAACGGGTTGTGCCCGCCGCTCAATGCAGCGTCGTGGCTGCCGCTGAGGACCGCAGTGTGCGCGCCGCTGGCGATCGGGTCATGGAAGCCGCTCACGAAGGCGTCGTGGGTCGTGCAAGCCACTGATGCCGGGGTCGTGACCGCCTGCGGCGTCCGTCTGGCTGAGGATCGCGTCGTGGAACAGGCTCGACGCTGCGGTGTGTGCCGCGCTGACCACCGGCTCATGGAAGCCACTGAGTGCCGGGGTGTGTGCGCCGGAGCAGGTCAGGTCATGGAATCCGCTGACGGCCGGGTCGTGGAAGGCGCTTGCTGTCGCATCGTGCGCGCTGCTGAGCACGATGTCGTGGGCAACGGTCAGCGACTGGCTGGCGATGGGGTCGTGCGTGCCACTGAGGGCCGGGTCGTGAAAGCCGGCGCTACTCGCGGTCGGGTCGTGGAACCCCTGCTCGCTCGCAACCGGGTCGTGGAAGCCACCGGTCGAGGTACTGACCGCCGTGTCGTGGAAGTCGCCACCACCGCTGATCACCGGGTCATGGCCGACGGGGAGGCTGGTCGTCTCATCGTGGTCGGGCGAGAGGCTCGTTGCGGGACCGTGCGTGGCGGTGCCACCGCCGATCGGGGCACTTGTTACCGGGTCGTGCGTTGTGGGGTCGTCGCCGTTCGGCGCGCTCGTGAGCGAGTTATGAGATCCTGGCAGCGTCGTGGGGTCAACGTAGCCCGGGCAACCTGCGGGCAGCGGGTCGACCGAGCAAGCGTCAGCCGTTGGGCCTGCGCTGGTCAGCGGGTCGTGCTCGACCGGGAAGCTCGTCAGGGGATCGTGGTCGGTCGTGGCACTGGTGGCGGTCGTGGTCGGATCGACGTAGCTCGGGCAGCCGGCCGGGATCGAATCCACGGTGCAGGGATCGATGAAGTCGGCCTCGCTCTGGATCGGGTCATGGCACGCGGCCGCGGTCGGATCGGCGGTGTAGAGGTCGTTGGCGGTCGCCTCCGCCAGGCTGTCGGCCGGGTCGTGGCCGACGACTTGAGTCGATGTCGAATCGTCGTGGACGAGGCCGAGGTCATCGGCACTCACACCCTCGCTGCCGCCACTGAGCGTCAATGCCTCAGCGACGAACGCCGCTGCGAGCAGGATGCCGGCACGTCGTCTCATGAGCCGTCTCCATCAACGACCGGCGCCACGCAGCATGTGGCGCGGCCTCGAACGAGTTATCTGGATTGTCGGGCGCTACCTGTGGTCGCAGCATGTCGGTCGCCGAGCAGTGGGCGCCCCGACGCGGGATTCCAACCTGCATGCGTCGCTGTGCGAACTCTCGCGTGCTCGAAGTCGGCACTCGCGATGCCAGCGAGTCGTCAGGCGGGTCGCCCGATGCGTTGTACCTGGTGATCGCGTTGCGGCGAGACGAGGGCATCGACGAGGATCAGGGGCCCTGAACGGGATCACATGCTAGGTTCTCGTCGGGAGCGGGCCCGGTCGGTTCCTCCGACTGCTCGCCAGCGAGGGCGATAGTGACGGAACTGTTGGACCCTCGTCCGCTGAGCGACTCAGCGAGCCTTGAAGGGCGCGACGAGGCCCCCGTGGAGACGTACAACCTCGCCGAGCGCATCTATGACCAGAGGACTTCGACGCCTCCTCCACCCGGCGAGTCCAACGGCAGCCGCTACAACCTTGCGGAACGTGTCTACGGCGAGACATCGGCGCCACCTCGCACGGGCGAGACCAACGGAGCCCCCTACAACCTCGCGCAACGGGTGTACGGCAACGGCGCAGCGCCGTCCGCGACGCTCGCAGCCGCAGTAACATCGACCGCCCCGCCTCGGGGGGGCACTCCACCATCGGTCGGCACGGCCGTGGGCGCGCTCAAGGCGTTCGAGTCGCTACGAATCCCGGCCTACCGCTGGTACACGGTTTCGGCGCTCGCGATGTTCGCCGCCCTGATGACGGATGGTCTGGTGCGGGGAATCGTGGTCTTCGAGCTCACCGGGTCGTTCTCCACCCTCGGCACGCTCGCGCTGGCCAGCGCCGGACCCGGCCTGGCGCTCTCGTTCTATGGCGGTGTGCTGGCGGACCGCTTCGCGCGCAAATACATCGTGCAGGTCGGTCAGATGGTGGGGGCTGTGACCTCGCTGATCATTGGACTGCTGCTGTTGGCCGATCGGCTGGAGGTGTCGCACCTGATGGCGGCCTCAGCCGTTCACGGGGTGATGATGGCGACGATGATGCCGGCGCGACAGGCGATCCTTCCGGAGATCGTCGGCAAGCGACACCTGATGAGTGCCATCGCGCTCAATTCGGCGGGCATGAACTTCATGAGCCTGTTCGCGCCGACCCTCGGGGGGTTCGCCGTCGCGTTGTGGGGTGGCGAGTGGGCGTACTTCGGCATCGCCGCCGGGTACTTCCTCTCGGTCCTGACGATGATGCCGATCACCTCAGGGTCGTCCGCGCCGCAGGCGGAGTCGATGGCGAAGCAGACCGGTGGCGGACTGGGCGACATCAAGCGAGGCTTCGTCTACATCTGGCGGACGCCCGCGGTTCTTACGGTGCTCGGAGTCGGTTTCACCACCTCGATGTTCGCCATGCCGTATCGCATGCTGCTCCCGGGCTTCGTGGTCGAGGTATTCGGCGCCGGAGCGGGCGCAATCGGTGTGCTGAACGGGATCGCAGCAGCAGGGTCGCTCGTGGGTGCGCTCGCGATCGCGTCGATGGCGGAGCGATGGCGAGGCCAGCTCCTGCTGGCGAGCGCGGCACTGATCGGGGTGGGGTTGGTCGCCTTCGCCTACTCAGGCGGAATCATCCTTGGCGGCGTCTTCATGCTCGTGATCGGACTCGGCACCGCGGGACGGCAGACCCTGACGAGCGTGCTGCTCCAGACGCATCTGGCGGACGAATACCGCGGCCGCGTGATGAGCATCTACATGGCACAGTTCCAGCTGATGGCCTTTGGCACGTTCGTGGTGGGCGCGCTCTCGGACGCGTTCGGTGCGGAGATCGCGTTCGCGGGCCTCGGAGTCGGGCTCGTGGCGCTGTCGATCCTCCTCTGGGCGTACGTGCCCCGCATGCGGCAGATGGACTGACGGCACGGGCGTCCGACTATATGGATGGGGTGTGTGTGACGCGGAGCCGGGGGGCTCACGGGGCCGGTCGGCCATGCCATAGCGATCACGTGCGCCCTTCAGACCGAGCCTGGATGATCGACGGCCAACCGAGCCAACGCGGCTGAGCGTACTATCGGGGCCATCGAGCTCAGGCTGAGGGAGTACCGCCATGACCACTGAGGAGTATGACGAGCTGCTGATCGACGAGCAGGACGGGGTCGCCCTCGTCAAGCTGAACCGCCCGCACAAACTCAACTCGTGGGGCGGCAACATGAACGCGCAGCTCAACCGCTACCTGCTCTCGCTCAACCAGGGGCAGTACCGCGTCCGGGCGATCGTGCTCACGGGCGAGGGACGGGCATTCTCGGCGGGCGGGGATGTCCGTGGCTTTCCGGCCGCAGACCCGGATTCGGAACGTCCGCCGTGGCGTCCGTCCCATCCACATCTACAGCTCGTACACACGATGCGACATTGCGACGTGCCGATCATCGGCGCGATCAATGGCTACGCCGTTGGCGGGGGTTGGGCGTTGGCGCTCGCCTGCGACATTCGCATCGCGGCGGATGACGCCATGTTCCAGGTCTCGCAGACCAAGCGCGGCATCGTGGCGGATGCCGGGCTGCCGTACTTCCTACCACGGGCGGTCGGGACGCAGCGTGCGCTCGAGCTGATGTTCAGCGGGCGCCGCGTGACGGCTCAGGAGGCGCTGGAGATGGGCGCCGTACTCGAGGTCGTGCCCGCGGAGCAGTTGATCGAGCGTGCACTTGAGCTTGCAGCCACGGTCGCCGCAGGTCCGCCGCTCAGCTCCGCGGCGCATAAGCGGCTCGTCTACATGGTCGAAGATGCCGATCTGACGCGGGTCCAGGACATGACATCGCTGGTCGTCGGCAAGCTCTTCGAGACGGAAGACGGTGCGGAGGGCGTGCGCTCGTTCATGGAGCGCCGGGAGCCGGAGTTCACCGGGCGGTAACCGAGCGGCGAGGTCTGAGCCGAGTCGCCGATAGGAGGTGGGCTCGGCGCCCCAAGAGACTCGAACCCGCTAAGAGTCGCGAGTCTGGCAAGTGAGTTGATGGCGGCCCCGACCGGATTTGAACCGGCGACCTCGTCCTTGACAGGGACGCGAGCACTCCGCTGCTCCACGGGGCCGCGAGGTGCGGCAACCGCCCTAGGCTAGAGTGTTGTCGGGCGCTGATCAATCCGTGTTCCGATCCGATTGCGCCTCGCATGATGTAGAGGGGCGGGCTAGACTCGTCGCGGAGGGCGCATGCCTCGGAATCCTCGCTCGCGAAGACGACAGAAGCCGCGGCGCTTGCCGCCGCGGCCGGGCGAGGCGAGCGCCTCCGCGTCGCGCACTGGCGAGACCAGGAGCACGGCTGAGACGCGCCCCGCGCGGCTCGTCGAACGCGAGGCACCCTTCCTGCGAGCGGAGTTACGACGGGTGGCCGCGGTCACCGGGGTGAGCAGCGCGCTGCTGGCCTCACTTGTCGTGATCGACCGACTCGGCTAGCGGTCCCGCTTCGCCCTAGCGCAGTCGGTTCCACGCGTACGCGATGCCTGCGACTGCTGCGACCGCGCCAGCCACATCACGCATGAAGATGTCGAGGTCATTGCCGACCACGAGCCGCAGTGTCGCGGCGAGCACGATCGAGGTGGCTGCGACCAGCTGCATGGCGATGCCTCGTTTGCCGCTGACTCGCTCGATCACCGCGCTGACGGCCGACCCGGCGGCGAAGCCGAGCAGCAGTGCGATCGCGAGCGTGAAGAAGCTCGCGAAGCTTTGAGGTGGCAGCAAGGCAGCACCCAGTACGCCGAGCGGTAGTGCGGTGATTGCGGCAGCGCCAGCGGCTTTCGCGAAGTCGAGCATGTCCAGTTGGTACATCGGTGGGCGTCGCAGGTCGGCGCAGTCAACGCAGCGGATACCGCCGGGCGTGTGCTCCGTGTCGAGGTAGCAGATGTACTTGCCGCAGCGACCGCACTGCAGCTCGGTCTCGGTGTCGGGATGGGTCTCGCAGTAGGGGACCGTTTGCTCCCTTCGCCGGTTGGCGGACGGCGTCAGCCGGCGGGCGTGGGTTCAGGTAGCTCGCAACCCGCTTCGCGCGCGGCTACCAGATACGCCTCCGCGACGGTATCGGGGAGCGGGATGTCGCCGGGGTCGCGATCGTCGTCGTTACCCAGTCCATGGTAGTCCGAACCGCCGAGGGCGAAGAGGTCGAGCGAGGTTGCGAGCTCGTGGAGCGACTGAACCAGGTCGGGCGGGTACGCTTTGTAGAAGACTTCCATGCCAAAGAGGCCATCAGCCGCGAGCGAGGCAGCGGTCGCTTCGTAATCCTTCGTGAACGAGGGATGGGCGAAGACGGGGAGACCGTTCGCGTTGCGAATCATCTCGATCGCTTCGGTTGGCGTGAGCTTCTCGCGCTCGGCGTACGCGGGACTGTTGCGGCCCAGGTAGCGGTCGAAGGCGTCGGTGATCGACTCGACGTGGCCCTGCTCCAGCAGCGCCTGCGCGACGTGTGGTCGGCCGACCGACCCTTCGCCGGCGATCTCCAGCACGCGGTCCCAGTCGATCGGCACGCCGAGCCCGTCGAGCGTCGCGACCATCTTCTCTGCACGCTCCACGCGCCCCGCACGGAAGCGGTCGAGCTGATCGACGAAGTCGCGGTTCGTGCGATCGACGAAGTGGCCGAGCATGTGCACCTCGCTGCCCGGCACGTCGCATGAGAGTTCGACGCCGGGGATCAGCGTGAAGCCGGGGTGGCGAGCAGCGGCGGCGATCGCCTCTTCGACGCCGGCGAGCGTGTCGTGGTCGGTCAGCGCCATCACGCGTATGCCGCGCGAGGCAGCGAGGTCGATCAGCTCTGTCGGCGAGAGCACGCCGTCCGACTGGGTCGAGTGCATGTGGAAGTCGCCGATACTCACGATACGAGCACCTTACGGTCGATACGTTCGACGCTGGTGGCGCACTTCGTCGCGTCGTCGATCTCGATCATCACGGAGTTGAAGTTGACATCGTCGCCATCGGCCACCGGCAGGCGGCCCGGCATGCCGCTGACGAAGCGGTTGATCACGGAGCCGACATCGACGCCGATCACGGAGTCCGAGATGCCGACCATGCCGAGGTCGGTGACGAGCGCTGTGCCGCCGGGCAGTATTCGCGCGTCGGCGGTTGGCACGTGCGTGTGCGTACCGACGACGGCGGCGACGCGACCATCGAGGTACCAGCCCATCGCCTGCTTCTCGCTGGTCGCCTCTGCGTGGAAGTCGACGACGACGGTCGTATCGCTGTCGATCTCGTCGAGCAGCGCGTCGGCGGTGCGGAAGGGGTCGTCGCAGGTGTCGTCCATGAAGACGCGGCCCATCAGGTTGATCACGGTCAGCTTTCCGGTGCTGAAGACCCCTCGGCCGGCGGCCTGTGGGGGGTAGTTCGCGGGCCGCAGGATCGGCAGCGGGCCATCGAGCGCGGGGACGAACTCGCGCACGGCGTAGATGTGGTTGCCGGAGGTGATCACGTCCACTCCCGCGCGCAGCAACTCGCGCGCGATCTTTTCCGTGAGACCACGCCCGGCGGCAGCGTTCTCGCCGTTGAGCACGACGTAGTCGAGCTCGAGTTCGGTGCGTAGGCCCGGCAGGATGCGAGTCACCGCCGTGCGTCCCGGCCGACCGACGACATCGCCAACCATCAATACGCGCATGACTAGTGGGCGACGGCGGAGGCGCGGGTCTCGCGCACAACCGTGACCTTGATCTCGCCGGGGTACTGCATCGTCTCCTCGATCTTGCGTGAGACGTCACGCGCCAGCCGCATCGCGTCGGTGTCGTCGATCTGCTCCGGCTGCACGATGATGCGGACCTCGCGGCCCGCCTGGATGGCGAACGACGAATCGACACCATCGAACGAATTGGCGATCGACTCCAGCGCCTCTAGTCGCTTGATGTACTGCTCGGAGGATTCGCGGCGCGCGCCGGGGCGGGAGCCGGACATCGCGTCGGCGATGATCACGATCAGCGCCTCTGTCGTCTCGGGCCGGATCTCTTCGTGGTGGGCGTGGATGCAGTGCACCACCTCGCGGGGCACCTGGAAGCGGCCGGCAATTTCCGCGCCGATCGCCGCATGCGTGCCCTCGACCTCGCGGTCGACGGCCTTGCCGAGGTCGTGGAGCAGCCCACCGACGCGCGCGATCTCGACGTCCGCGCTAAGTTCCTCGGCGAGGCTCGCGGCGAGCCATGAGGTCTCCAGCGAGTGCCGCAACTGGTTCTGCCCGTACGAGAAGCGGTAGCGCAGTCGCCCCAGAGTCTTCACGACCTCCGGATGCAGTCCGTTCACGTCCGCGTCCACCATCGCCTCTTCACCGGCCTCGAGGATGCTCTCCTCGACCTCGATGCGGGCGCTGTCGACAGCCTCCTCGATGCGTGTGGGCTGGATGCGGCCGTCCTGGATTAGCCGTGTGAGCGCGACGCGGGCAACCTCGCGACGCACGGGATCGAACCCGCTGACGGTCACGACCTCCGGGGTGTCATCGATGATCAGGTCGCAGCCGGTCGCGGCCTCGAAGGCGCGGATGTTGCGGCCCTCTCGCCCGATGATGCGCCCCTTGATGTCGTCCGAGGGGATCGGCACGACCGAGACCGACGTCTCCGCGGTGATCTCCGCGGTCATGCGCTGCATCACTGTCGCGAGCATCTTGCGTGAGCGTGTGTCGGCCTCGGTGCGGGCGGATGTCTCCATCGCACGCACCCGGCGTCCCTGCTCTTCGCGCAGTTCGTTGTCGAGTTCGGCCAGCAGCGAGTCGCGGGCATCGTCGACTGACATGCCGGCGATGCGCTCCAATTCCGTCTGTAGCTGACCGCGTTCGGCCTCGAGTTCGCCGTGCAGGCGGTCGACGCGCTCCTGGCGGTCGCGTACGGACTGCTCGCTGCGCTCCAGCGTCTCGGCGCGGCGCTCGATGCCTTCTTCGCGTTGTTCGATGCGGCGTTCGCTGCGGGTCACCTCGTGGCGCTGTTCGCGCAACTTATCCTCGGCGCGCTGACGATACTGGAGGGCTTCTTCGTGCCCCTTCAGCTCGATCGAGCGCAGTTCAGCCTCAGAGTCGGCAATGATGCGTTCGCCATCGCGTTCGGCACGCTGGATCACGTCGTTGGCGAGCACACGTACGGCGAAGTAACCGACGATTGCACCTATGACGATTGCCAGAGCGCCCGCGATCGCGCTTACAGCCGCGGTATCCATCTGTGCCTCGATTCGATCGCCCGCGCCTGGGCATTGAATTGAGGCTGCGAAACAGGCTCGCAGCACCCGGCGCGTTGGCGGAATAATTGGTCAATACGCGTACGAATCGCGCACGCTGACCCACATCCTAGCACTGCCGCCACGGGAGACGCAGACGGGCGGGCGATGTGTGTTACGCGGAGGTCGCTGCTGAGACCTCGAGTGCGCTGAGCGCGGACTGCATCGCCGACTGCACGGTCGACCAATTGAAGCCCCTGCGCTGGAGGTATGAGGCGAGCCGGCGGCTGCGCTGCTCCGGTGTCAGACGGCGCAGCGAGGGCATACGCCGCTCAGCGGCGCGGAGAGCGGCGGCGTGGTCGTCGTGCCCATCGAGCGCCGCGTCCGCCTCCTCTGCGCTCACACCGGCGCGCAGTAGCTCGCGGCGAAGCAGCGAAGCGGACGCCTGCATCGATCGCGCACGGCTGGCGTAATCGATCGCCCAGGCTGCGTCATCGACGTAGTCGAGCTCCGTCAGGCGGGTGATGGCGTGCCCGACGTATTGCTCGTCGAAGCGCTCGGAGAGCCGCTCGCGTAGGTCCGATTCTGTACGCTGCCGGCGCGAGACCAGTTCGAGGCCGCGACGGACGGCTTTGTGCTGCTGCTCGGCCTCCTCGGTGAAGGTGGATGCGGACGTCATCTAGACGTCGATCGGGAGGGTGGCGGCCTCTTCTTCGACCTCTGCCGGGGCCTGCTCACTCTGCTTCTTGTCGTCGTCGGTCGCTTCGGTCAGGCCCGCGGCGGTGCGCACGAGCGCCTCGATCTCGGCGGAGAGGGCCGGGTTCTCGCGCAGGTGCTGTGTCGAGGGTATGCGGCCCTGTCCGAGGCGCAGGTCACCGTAGGAGTAGAACGCGCCGGCCTTCTTCACGACCTCGTACTCAACAGCGAGGTCGAGGATGTCGCCTTGCACGTTGATGCCGTGCTGGTCGCCGGTGAAGAGGATGTCGAACTCGGCCTGCCGGAACGGCGCTGCGACCTTGTTCTTCACGACCTTGCAGCGCACGCGGTTGCCGATGAAGTCGGTGCCCTGCTTGAGCGATTCGATGCGGCGGATGTCGATGCGCACAGAGGAGTAGAACTTGAGTGCGCGCCCGCCGGGCGTCACCTCCGGGCTGCCGAAGATCACGCCGATCTTCTCGCGTAGCTGATTGATGAAGATCAGTGCGGTGTTGGAGCGCGCGACGGCGGCGGTGAGCTTGCGCAGCGCCTGCGACATCAGCCGTGCCTGCAGGCCGGGCAGCGAGTCGCCCATGTCACCTTCGATCTCCGCGCGCGGGACGAGTGCGGCGACGGAGTCGATCACGACCGCATCGAGCGCGCTGGATCGGATCAGCGCCTCGCAAATTTCGAGGGCCTGCTCACCGGTGTCGGGCTGCGAGATCAATAGCTCGTCGACGTCGATGCCACAGGCCGCCGCGTAGACGGGGTCGAGCGCGTGCTCGACATCGATGTAGGCGGCCATGCCGGTCTTCTGCGCCTGCGCGATGATGTGCTGCGCGAGCGTCGACTTGCCGGCCGACTCCGGGCCATAGATCTCGGTGATGCGGCCGCGAGGGATGCCGCCGACGCCGAGCGCGATGTCGAGTGAGAGCGCGCCGGTCGGGACCGACGAGACGTTGAGCGCGGCAGCGTTGTCGCCCAGGCGCATGATCGCGCCTTTGCCGTAGTCCTTCGTGATCTGTTCGAGCGCCTGGTTGAGCTGGTCGGTGCGCTTGGTCTCGTCGTTCCTGGCCATTAGTGTCGCCTCGCTACCCCGCCTGGGATGTGAAGACCTCGTGTACTGAAGGAAGAATAGAACACCCGTTCGATAACGTCAACTACCGTACGAATCAGATTGCAGATGGTCGTTTCGGGCCGCCGAATTGGTCGTAAAACTCCTCCACCGTCATGCCGAAGAGGATGTCGTCGAAGTGCTCGCCACCCGAAAAGCCGACGCGCCGTCTGCGGCCCTCTTTGACGAATCCGAAGTGGCGATGCAAGGCCAGCGAGGGTCCGTTGAACGCGTTCACGATCGTGTTCGCCTTCTGGTACCGCAGCTCCTCGAAGTAGTAGCGCATCAGGATCTGGACGGCCTCTGAGACGTAGCCCCGGCGGCGATGCGCGGTGAAGATGCCGAAGCCGACCTCGAACACGCCGGTGCGGCGGTCGCAGTGGTTCGCGCTCAACGAGCCGACGAGTTCGTCGCCATCGACGCTTTCGATCGCGAGCGTGAGGTCGTCGCTGTCCTCGGACGGGGTGCGAGTCATCCGCGCCCCGTGAGTCGCCACGGTGAGGGGCCGGTAGCGGCGGTCGTCGAAGAGTTGCGAGTCGTCGGCGTCGGCGACGCCCTCGCGGCGGAAGACCGGAAGATCGTCCGGCTCGATCGCCCGCAGGCGTACCAGTTCGCCGTGCCACATGTTCGACATCGTGTGATCGAGTGTATGCGCCGTACCGTACGAGCGGAGGCTGCGGCAGGGGGAGGGCGTCGATGTCTGAGACCGCGCGCATCGCCGTCCACCTCAACCCTCGCGCCTCGCGTGACGAGATCGGCGGTTTCGCGCCCGCCGCGGACGGGCAGGGCGAGGTGCTGCGCGTCCGCGTCGCCGAGCCGCCGGTCGTGCGAACACGGCACTGACGCGGCTGCTCGCCAAACGCCTCGGCGTCGCGCGAGGCGACGCCACCGTCGTCTTCGGCCAGAGCTCACGGCAGAAGGTCGTCGCCGTCGCGGGCCTTAGTCTCGCGGAGGTGCGAGCGCGGCTGGGGTAGGTAGAGCGAGGCTGACGCGGGGGCAGCGGCGTCTTCGGGCGTAATCCAGCGCTCGACGGTCGTGGCCAGATGCTCTGCCTGCGACCAGCCGCCTTCGCACTGGACGACGTCGAAGCGGGTGAGCAGCGTGCCGTGGGCAGAGCCCTCCGGACACTTGGGCGGTCCTCCCCGCCCCTCGGCCGTCGTGCATGCCACGGACTCGACGACGACCTGCGCGGCCAGTGCCTCCGGGCACCGCTCGCAGCGGCCGCGATCACCGCATCAATCGCCGAGACGTCCGTGAGTGTCCCCGGTGCGTAGTAGACGACCTCAAGCGGGGGCTCTGTCGCGGTTGCAGTGGGTGTCGAGGTCGCACTGGGCGACGCGACTTGTGCGGGATCGTCGGTGTCTTCGCAGGCGACGAGCAGCGTGGCCACCAGCAGATGAGCCGCGCGCGTCAGCATTGAGTGGCCAGCCGCTAGCTGCCCCTCCGGAGTGCCCAGAGGATCCCGGCCAAGAGGACGATGGCGATCATCGGCGAGATATCGACCGCCCCCATTCGCGGGACAATGCGTCGTACTGGCTCGAGGATCGGTTCGGTGATCGCGTTCAATGCCCCAACGATCGGGCCGTTGCGGTCGATGGGGAACCAGGTGAGGATCGACCGCGCGAAGATCGCGTAGATCAGCGCCTGAATGCCGTGTCCGACCAGAGTGACCAGCGAGTCCATGCGCTAATTCTCCCCTAATTCGCGGCCCCGCGCGAAGGCGGCCTCGATTGCTGCGGCGAATTGCTCCCGCCAGCCCGCCTCCGCGAGCACGTGGAGCGCCGCTTCCGTCGTGCCACCACGGGAGGTGACTGCCTCACGCAACTCGGCCGGCGGGGTGCCCGTTTCGATCGCGTAGCGGGCTGCGCCGGCGACCGTGGCGAGCACGAGTTGCGTCGCGTCCTCCTCCGCGATTCCCAGCTTCGCCGCAGTCTCGATCATTACCTCCATCAGCACGTAAATATAGGCCGGGCCGGAGCCGCTGATCGCGGTCACGGCATCGACGCTCACGTCGTCGTGCACCTCGAATGAGGCGGTCGCGACGGCGTCGATCACAGCGAGCACACGGTCGAGCTGCTCGGCGCTGACGGCGGGAGATCTCAGGTAGGCGACGGCAGCTTCGCCGACGGCGGCGGGGAGGTTCGGCATCACGCGCACGCAGGTGTCGTGAGCGGTGTGCTGTTGCACGCTGGCGAGGGCGACGCCGGCGGCGATCGACATGACGACCGCGTCTTCCTCAATCTCGCCCTGTAGCGCCTCGGCGGTCGTCTGGAAGTCCTGTGGCTTCACAGCCAGCAGTACCAGCTCCGCGCCCTCGACGGCGCTCACCGCGTCCTCCGTGACGTTGACGCCCTGCTGCGCCAGCTCCACGCGCCGCTGCTCGAAGATCTCCGCGACGGTGACCTCTGAGGGTTGCGCGACCTTGGCGCGGAGAATGCCGCGCATGAAGGCCTTGCCCATGAAGCCGCCGCCGATGATGCCGATCTTCATGCTGGGAGCCTCCTTACGAGCGCCGGTCGCCGAAGATCGCGCGACCGACCCTGACGATGGTCGCGCCCTCCTCGATCGCTACGGCGTAGTCGTCCGTCATGCCCATTGAGAGGCCTGCGAGGCCGTGGCTCTGCGCCAGCTCGCCCAGGCGTTGGAAGACGGGCCGCACCTGCTCCGGATCGTCGACGCGCGGGGCGATGGTCATCAGCCCCGCCAGTTCCACGTTCGTCGCGTCCGACGCGGCCTGTAGTAGTGAGGGCAGCGCGTCCGGTGCAATCCCCGCCTTCGACTCCTCGCCGCTGACGTTCACCTCGAGGTAACAGGCCAGCGGGCGCGTAGCGCGGCGCTCGATCTCCTCGATCAGTCGCTCGGAGTTGACGGAGTGCAGCACCGCGGCATGTGGCAACACCTGTCGCACCTTATTGCGTTGCAGGTGACCGATGAAGTGCCAGTTCGGTGTCAGCCTCAGCGCGTCGGCGGCTTCCGCCTTCGGGACGAACTCCTGCGCGCGGTTCTCGCCCAGCTCGGTCAGCCCGGCCTCGACCGCATCGCTGACCACCTCGATCGGGTGTGTCTTCGTGACGGCGACGAGAGTGACGTCCGCCGGGTCCCGCCCTGCGCGTTCGCAGGCGGCCGCGATTCGGGCGCGGACGGCGCTCAAGCGCTCGCTGATGGTCGTCGTGGCGGTCACGAGTGGAGGGTACGGCGGGGCGAGGGTGGCTCGCCAGCGCGTTAGCGGTTCGGCCCGAAGATGTCTTCTTCGAGTTCCTCCTGGATGCGCCGATCGCGTCGGATCATCCAGTACGCCCCAGCGGCGATCGGGAGCAAGGGCAGTATGGAGAGCAACGGGTTGACGGCGATCAGGAAAAACGCGCCGATGATCAGCGACATAGTGCCGACGATCACGAAGAGCGGCGGCAACAGCACGCTGTAGGCGATGCGCGTCAGTAGCCATGCCTCGCGGCAGCCGCCGACGTCCGGGCCCAGGTTGTCATTGGGGTCAAAGCTACGCGCCATGCCGTGAGTGTAGCGTTCACTTTGCCTGTGCCCGAGTGATGCCCACTACCCGCAGCGCGTGTACCCGCAGGTGCGGCAGACCAGGCAGCCTTCCGCGTAGTCGAGCATCAGCCCGCAGTCGGGGCATGTGAGGCCGGAGCGTGGGCGTGCTGGGTCGTCGTCGGCGCCCTCGACTGTCTCGCCGCCCGCGATCGTGGTCGCGACCTCGTCGCTGAAGTGCAGCCGCAACCAGCGGAAGACGTAGTCGAGGATGCTGGTGGCGAGCGGGACCCGCGGGTTGCCGGTCGACCCGTACGGCTCGAATCGCGTCTGCTCCAGCTTGTCGGCGAGCTTTTCGAGCGTCACCCCGTACTGCAGTGAGATCGAGGTGAGCAGGGCGACCGCGTCCATCAGACCGGAGACGGTCGAGCCCTCCTTCGCCATCTTCATGAAGAGCTCGCCCGGCGTGCCGTCGTCGTAGAGCCCGACGGTGAGGTAGCCCTCCTGGTCGCCGACGCGGAATTTATGCGTGACCGCCCGGCGCTCATCCGGCAGGTGGCGGCGGTGTGGCTCAGTGTAGGGTCCCGCGTCGCTCCCACCCGAGGTGGGCTCCGAGCTGGGATGCGAGAGCACCTGAGCCGCGCGCGAGCCATCGCGGTAGACGGTGACTCCCTTGCAGCCGAGCTCGTGGGTGAGCTGGAAGACCTCGCTGATCTGATCCGGCGTCGCCGCATGCGGCAGATTCACGGTCTTCGAGACTGCGAGATCGGTGCGTGCCTGGAACGCGGCCTGCATGCGCGCATGCCACTGCGGCGCGATCTCGTGCGCCGTGGCGAAGCGACGCCGAACCTCCGCCGGGACCTGATCGTGGTCCTCGATCGAACCGCCGAGCGCGAGATCGTCGAGCAGCGTTTGCGAGTGGAAGCCACCGTCGCGGGCGGCCTGCTCGAAGGCGACGCTGGCCTCTGTCAGCAGCGTGCCGTCGCCCATCCGCCGTTGGTGGGCGAGCGAGAAGAGCGGTTCGATGCCCGGCGAAGCGCCGGCGATGATCGCGATCGTGCCGGTGGGGGCGATACAGGTGCGCGTCGCGTTGCGATAGCGCGGCCCGTCCGCGTAGATCGACTGCTCCCAGTTGGGGAAGACGCCCTTCTCCTCGCCAAGTGCCGCCGAGGTCGCATCGGCCGCCGCGGCGATCTCGCGTCCAAGCCGGTCAGCGAGGGCGAGCGCGGCCTCGGAGTCGTAGGGGATGCCGGCGGCGATCAAGAGGTCGGCGAAGCCCATGATGCCGAGCCCGATCTTGCGGTTGCCGCGCACCGCCACGGTGATCTCCGGCAACGGGAATTCGTTCATTTCCACGACGTTGTCGAGGAAGCGCGTCGCGAGCGCGACAACGTCGCCGAGCGCGTCCCAGTCGAGGTCGCCGGCCCCCGCATCCCAGAAGCGCACGACGTTGATCGAACCCAGAGTGCAGGCCTCCCACGGCAGCAACGGGACCTCGCCGCAGGGGTTGGTCGCCTCCAGGTCGCCAAGCGCCGGAGTGGGGTTCGTCCGGTTGATGCTGTCGAGGAAGATCAGGCCGGGGTCGCCGGTGCGCCAGGCGGAGTCGGCGATCTCGGCGAGCAGCGCGCGCGCGTCCTCGCTGCCGCGCGGCTCGCCATCGCGAGGGTCGCGCAACGTCCACTGTTCACCGTTGGCGGCGGCCTCCATGAACTCGTCGGTGACGCCGATGGAGATGTTGAAGCGTTGAGCGGTGACGCCATCGTCCTTGGCGTGGATGAAGGCGCGGATGTCCGGATGATCGACGCGCAGCACGCCCATGTTCGCGCCATCGCGCTTGCCGCCCTGCGTCACCAGCCGCGAGACGTCGTCGTAGTGGCGCAGCACGGAGATCGGGCCGCACGCTCGGCCGTGCGTGGAGGCGATTGGTTCGTCCTCACCTCGCAGGCGGGAGAGCGAGAAACCGGTGCCGCCGCCGAACTTCTGTACCATCGCCGCGGCCTGCGCTGTCGCCATGATCGACTCCAGCGTGTCCTCGACGGGCAGCACGAAGCAGGCGGCGAGCGTGCCCTGCGCCGTCCCGGCGTTCATTAGCGTGGGCGAGTTCGGGAGGAAGCGCAGTGCGGCCATCTCGTCGTAGAAGCGCTGCGCCCAGGTTGCGGCCAGCGCCGGCGTTGGCTCGGCAGCGGCGATTGCCTCAGCGACGCGGGCAAGCAGTTCTGCGGGCGTCTCGATCACCTCGCCGTCGGCATCGCGCAGCAGGTAGCGGCGCGCCAGCACGGTGCGGGCGTTGTCACTCAGCGCGACTGGGCCACGGGTGACGTGCGGGGTAGCGACCATCGAACAGACCTCCGTGGTCGGGGAGCGGGCTGCGCATGAGAACACATGTTCCCAGAGCGAGCAAGCCCCACGGAGCGGGAGTGATCATAACCCGTCTCGTGGCAGTCCCGCAGGCGGACGAGCACCGACGCGACATCGCAGACGCTTTGCCGGATCACGGCCTAGAGCGAGGTGCCCCCTTTGGGGGCTAGACGTGGGTGACGGAGCGGGCGCTGCCGATTGGCGTTGGCACGGGCGACAGATCGTCATCGACCGGCACTTCGCCCTCCGATGGCGGCGCGATGGCGGCACCGGACATCAGTCGTGCGAAGTCGTCATCGAAGAGCCGTGGCTGATCTGCGGCCGGGAGTGCCGCGTAGGCGAGCTTCGCGAGGTCATCGAGCATGTCATCGACGGACACGAACTGCCGATACCCGGATGCGAAGCGGATGTAGGCGATCGGGTCGAGGTCGCGGAGGTGGTTGATCGTCATCTCGCCGATCACGCGACTCGGCACCTCGCTGCGGTCGGAAGAGCCGAGGCGACGCTCGATGTCCTCGACGACCGCATCGACCGCACCCTCAGGCAGGGGCCGCTTGCGGGCGCAGACCTTAATGCTGCCGCGCAGTTTCTCGCGCTGGAACTCTTCGCGACGGCCGTCGCGCTTGATCACGGTGATCGCCGCGCTCTGGACGTGCTCGTAGGTGTTGAAGCGGTCGTCGCAGGCACGGCACTGACGTCGGCGGTGGATGCCGGCCTCAGAGGCGCGTGACTCAACGATTCGTGTGGCGTTCTCGCCGCATGACGGACAGTTCATGGTTGTGTTTCGGACCCCGTGGGGAGGTCTCGTTTGTGGCAGCCACTACATCACGACGGCACGGAGGTGGACAACGGCTGTCGTCCACAGAGTGTTGCGAAGTTGTCCCCAGCGACAGCGAGGGCGGATCGGGTGAGCTCGCCCCGGCAAGTCCGCGGGCCCGCGGCATGGAGGTCAGCGCTGCGGTGGGATATCAACGCGTGTCAGGCTACGTCGTAAGGCCGCGTCAGTTTGTGGGGGCCGAGTTATCCACAGCGGCGGGGATCGAACGGAGAAGGGTGTGAATAGGTGGGGGCGGCACATCGTCCCCACCTATTCACTGACCGTCAGACAACGATTGCCGGTCGCCCCTTAGCGCGCAGGGAACGTGCGACGCAGGAAAGTCGGCAGATCCGCCTCGCTGAGCTCGTCCAGCACCGGGTCGGGCTGGATGTCGGCGAGCTTGATCGGCTCCGGTTCGGCGACCGTCGCGGCGACTGTCTGGCGCATTCCGAGTGTGCGGCCGGTGAAGCCGGTGGCGATCACCGTGATCCGCACCTCGTCGTCCAGCGACTCGTCCACGGCGGTACCGAAGATGATCTCAGCCTCCGGGTCGACGACCTCCGCGATTGTGCGCGCGGCCTGGTCGAGTTCTTGGAGCGAGAGGTTGTCCGGCCCGGTGATGTTGAACAACACCCCGGTCGCACCGGTGATGTCGACCTCCAGCAAGGGACTGGCGATCGCCTCCCGAGCGGCGTCGGTCGCTCGCTGTTCGCCTCGGCCAACGCCGATCGCCATCAGAGCGGGTCCTGCGTCGGTCATGATCTTGCGCACGTCCGCGAAGTCGAGGTTGACCATGCCGGGCATCGTGATCAACTCGCTGATGCCCTGGATGCCCTGTCGCAGCACGTCGTCGGCCGCCTGGAAGGCCTCCGCGATGCTGATGTTCGGCTCGCAGATTTGGAGCAGCCGATCGTTGGGGATCACGATCAGCGTGTCGACCTTCTCCTGCAGGTCACGTACGCCCTCCTCTGCCTGCTGGCGACGCTTCGCGCCCTCGAAGGCGAACGGCTTGGTGACGACGCCGATCGATAGCGCACCCTGCTCGCGGGCGATCTCCGCGACGACCGGCGCCGCGCCGGTGCCCGTGCCACCACCGAGGCAGGAGGTGACGAAGACCATCTCCGCATTGCGCAGCGCCTCGGCAATGTCTTCGCGCGACTCTTCCGCCGAGCGCTGACCACGGAGCGGGTCGCTGCCCGCGCCGAGCCCGCGTGTGAGGCGGTCACCGATGCGCACCTTCACCTCAGCAGGGCAGTTCTCGAGCGCCTGCAAGTCGGTATTGATTGCGACGTACTGCACCCCGGGGAGGCGTGCCGGGATCATGCGGGTGATGGCGTTTGAGCCGCCGCCGCCGACGCCGACCACCTTGATCGGTGGCAGCGTGTCGAAGTCGTAGGCCATCCCGGCCCCCCTTGTCTGTTCCGGCACAAGCCTGGCGTCGTCGCCGTCCGCTGTCCCTGCTGCTGATCCCGTCGCTGCTCCGCTAGCCTCGTCGCCTGCCGGATCCTGTGGCTGCTCCGCCTCGGCGACCGCGCGCTCCTGGTCGATCAGTGCGGTGGCGCTGATCGGAATTGGCTCGTCGTACTCCGAAGCGCTGCCCGTCGGCGGCGCCTCGGTCGTCAGGTCGAGCGTGTCGTCGCTCACCGTTCCGTCAATCACCGGGGCGGCTTCGTCCGTCCCCTCCCTCGCGGCCTGGAGGTAATCGAAGAGCGTGCCTGCGCCGACAGGCGGTTCGCTCTGCTCGGTCGGTTGATCACTCATCTGTAACTCCATTCCGGGGAAGAACTGGCTGATTCCAAACTCGTTGACTCGATCGAGATCACTGCGGAAGCACCACTCGCATTAGGTGTGCAACCTTTCTCAGCAGACCGCCCAGCGGGGCGACCGGCACGGGGGAGGACCGGAACATGATTTCGCGCTCCTTCAGCGCCCAGCGCAGCAACCCAACAGAGGTCGCGTACGCCGGGTCGTGGAGGATGTCTGAGAGCCCTGCGAGGTGACGGGGACGGCCGACGCGGGCGGGCAGTTGCAGCACGTCCTCCGCCAGCATGTCGATGCCTTCGAGCGCCGACGCGCCGCCAGTGAGGATCACGCCGGCCGAGAGCACGTCTGTGCTCGTCCCGCGTCGCACCTCGGCGGCGACCAGCTCGAAGAGCTCCTCGACGCGTGCCTGTAGCACCTGTGCCATCAGCCGGCGCGGCACCATGCGGTGCCCCTCCGCGCCAAAGGCGTCGACCTTGACCTCTTCGTCTTCGTCGACCATGGAGGGGATCGCGTGGCCGTACTCGCGTTTCACCTGCTCTGCAGCGGGTTGCGGGACGCGCAGCGCGACGACGAGGTCGCGGGTCATGTGCAGCCCGCCGATCGGCAGGATTGCCGTGTGCGTGACCGCGCCTCGCTCGAAGACGGCGATGTCGGTCGTGCCACCGCCGATGTCGCAGAGCACGGCACCGTGCTCCAGCTCCTCGCGCTCCACGACCGCCTCCGCGGAGGCGAGCGGTTCGAGGATCAGGCCATCGACGCGCACGCCCGCGCCCTCGACGCACTGCACGAGGTTGTGCATCGCAGAGGTGGAGGCGGTGACGACGTGTGTCTCGACATCGAGCCGCGAGCCGAACATGCCGACCGCGTCCACGACGTCTTCCTGGCCATCGACGACGTAGTAGCGGGGGACGACGTGGATCACCTCGCGGTTGGTCGGGACGTTGACGATGCGAGCGCTCTCGAGCGCTCGTTGCACGTCGCCCCCCGCGATCGAGTTGCGCGGGTCGGCGATGGCGACGATGCCGCGCGAGTTCATGGAAGAGACGTGCGGGCCGGCAATACCGACATGTGCCGAGAGGATGCGGGTGCCGGAGGCGCGCTCCGCGCGTTCCACGGAGGATGAGATCGCTTCGATTGCGGCCTGGATGTTGTCGACCATGCCCTTCGCCAACCCGGCCGAGGGACCGATGCCGACGCCGAGGATGCGGAGGTCCTGCGAGGGTGTGACTTCACCGACGACCGTGCAGACCTTGGTCGTGCCGACGTCGATTGCCGCGTATGTCGGATTGCCCATCAGTCGCTAGCCCTCATCGCAGTACCAGGCTTCCGCCGAAGCGCAGGTCGATCTCGTTCGCGTCGATCTGTTGCTCCTCGATGCGGTCGAGCAGCGCCCCCCATGCAGCGACCTTGAATTCGTAGTTGTGGGAGTCGCCGAAGACCGCGTGCGGCCCCTGCTCGACGAGCACGGTGAGGCCACGGTCGCGCCGGAAGATGAAGCCGGTGGCCGTGACGCGGAGGTGCTTGAAGGTGCTGTCGTTGCTCAGTCGCGCCACCAATTGCACCGTGTCGCGGTCCGGTTCGACGAGTAGCGGTGTCTCGGCGGTCGCGGGCGGGCCGACCTCGATGATTGTCGGGGCACCCTCGGCGGGCGGTCGGGTGAGGCCCAGCACCTTGCCGTCCGCACTGATCAGGCGGCGCACCTCGCCGGTCTGCCAGTAGCCCCACGCCTGATCCTCGGTGACATCGATGATCACGCCGTTCGGCCAGTCGCGGTGCACGGTGGCCTTGCGCACGCCCTCCAGCGCGGCGATGCGTGACGCGGCTTCGCCGGCATTGAGTGTGAGCAGCGATTCGCCTCCGACGCCGGAGGTGCGGGCGATCGCGAAGGGGTCGGTGATCTGCGCGCCGACGACAGTGACGTCACGCACGCGCAGCGTGTCGCCGACCAGCAGCCAGCCCGCGCCGGAAATCGTCCCGCCAATCGCCGCGAACACGGCGAGCGTGACGACCATGCGGCGGAAGGGGATGTGCAGTCGCCGTCGTGGCGCACTCTGGCGTACGGCGCCCAGCTCGAATCGCCGGCGGTTGTTCGCTGCACCGCCCGCTGCGCGCCTGCGGTTGCCTCGTAGCCTGCTAAACACGACTGCGCCCCTCTCGATGACGCTCCACGCCGAGGTCGACGAGGCGGGTGATCAGATCGCTGTAGCTGAGCCCCGCTTCCTGCCAGAGCCGTGGGTACATGGAGATCGACGTGAAGCCGGGCAGCGTGTTCACTTCGATCAGTCGCGCCTCGCCGCCATCGACGAAGAAATCGACGCGGGCGAGCCCGGCGCAGTCGATCGCGCGGTAGGCGCGCAGCGCGTAGTCCTGCACCCGCTTCGCGTCCGCCTCGCTCAACTCGGCCGGCACGATCAGGTCGGCCGAGTCATCGAGGTACTTCGACTCGTAGTTGTAGAAATCGCCACTCGGGCGGATCTCGCCGAGCGGGGAGGGGCGGGCGTCAGCGTTGCCGAGCACGGCGCACTCCACCTCGCGCCCGCTCATCGCCTCTTCGATCAGCACCTTGCGGTCGTGCTTCGCAGCCTCCGCGACGGCGCCGTGGAAGTCCTCGCGTGAGTTGGCCCGGCTGACACCGACGGACGAGCCGCCGTTGGTGGGCTTCACGAAGCAGGGGTAGCCGAGGTCGCTCTCGATCGCGCGTACCGTCTGCTCCGATGGGCTCTCGGTCTCGGCGTCGCGCAGCACGATGTAACGAGGCTGCGGCAGCCCGGCCTGCGCGAAGGCGGCGCGCATCAGCTCCTTGTCCATGCCGACGGCGCTGGCAGCAACGCCGGAGCCGACGTACGGGATGTTGGCGAGCTCCAGCAGGCCCTGCAACGTCCCGTCTTCGCCGAAAGTGCCGTGGACGATCGGGAAGACGGCATCGAGCGTCGAGAGTTCCGACAGCACCTGCGGGTAGGCGAGCACGCCTGCGCCTTCGTCTTCGCCGATCGCGCCGCTCTCCCCGGACTCGACGCGTTCGAGGCGGGCGCGGCTCTCGTCCGGTGTCAGCCATGCGCCGCGCCGGGTGATGCCGAAGGGGATCACCTCGAACCGCTCCGCATCGGCCTCGCGCATCACACCGCGCGCGGAGGTCACCGAGACCTCGTGCTCGGTCGACTGCCCGCCAAAGATCACGCCCAGCTTCATGCGATCACTCATGATCGCTGTTCCAGCTCCGCGAGCACCATCGGGCCGAGTTCCGTGACATCGCCGGCACCGATTGTGAAGAAGACATCGCCCGCGCGCAGCGTCGGCACGATTGCCTCGACTGCCGCCTCGAACGACTCGACGTGCGTGGTGGCCGGATCACTGATCTCGGCCGCGAGTCCGGCGGCGTCCAGGCCCTCCCCGGTCGTCTCGCGCGCGGCATAGGTGCGCAGCACGTAGAGGCTGTCGAGGCCCTCGAAGCAGTCGCGGAAGCCGTCCAGCAGATAGGCGGAGCGGGTGAAGGTGTGTGGCTGGAAGCAGGCGACCAGGCGGCGGCCGACGAAACGCTGGCGGGCGGCGCTGACCGTCGCACGCACCTCCGTCGGGTGGTGGGCATAGTCGTCGACGATCGTCACGCTCGCGGCCTCGCCGACCAGCTCGAAGTGGCGCGCGACGCCGGAGAAGTCGCCCGCGGCCTGCGCCGCGCGGTTGAAGTCGACGCCCGCGCGCATCGAGATCGCGATCGCGCCGAGCGCGTTGGCGACGTTGTAGCGGCCGGGCACGGTCAGCGAGACGGCACCGAGCTCTGTGCCATCGAGCGTCGCGGTGAAGTCGAAGGCGCCGTGTTCGTTGACGCGCAGCCGTTCCGCGCGCCATTCCGCGTCCGAGTCCACGGCGTAGCGTTCGACACGCGCACCGGCCGCTCGACGTTCCTCGCCGAGCGTGCTGGCGAGCGGGGAGTCGGCGCAGACGATCAGCGTGCCGCCATCGACGACGCGCTGCGTGAAGCCGCGGAAGGCTTCGATCAGCTGCTCCTCACTACCGTAGTAGTCCAGGTGGTCGGCCTCCACGTTGGTGAGCAGCGCCAGGGCGGGGTCGTACTGGAGGAAGGCCCTCGCGTACTCGTCGGCCTCCAGCACGGCGACCTCGCCGTCGCCATCGCGGGCGTTGCCGCCGAGCTCCAGCGCGTCGCCGCCGACGAGCACCAGCGGGTCGAGCTCGCCTCGCACCGTCATCAGGGCGACTAGGCTGGTGGTGGTGGTCTTGCCGTGGGTGCCGGCGATCGCCAGCACGCGGCGCTCGCTGAGCAGCGCGCGCACCAGCTCCGCTCGCACCATCACTGGGATGCCGCGCGCGTTCGCGTCCGCGAGCTCCGGGTTTTCGTTGTTCACGGCCGCGGTCGCGACCACGAGCTCGGCGTTGCCGACGTTCGAGGCGGAGTGGCCCTGGTAGATCGTCGCGCCCTGCGCTCGCAGCAGCTCCGTCCACTCGGAGCTGACGAGGTCGGAGCCGCTGACGATGTGGCCGCGATTGAGCAGGATCTGGCCGATCCCGGACATCATGATCCCGCCCGCCCCAACGAGGTGGACGCGCTTCGGGATCGCCGGCGAGTCATTGGAGGCCCGGTCATCGCGCGAGATCAAGCGCATCACGATGCCCCCTCGCGGCCCATCTCACGCAGTAGCGCCGCGAGCCGGTCGGCGGCGTCCGGCCGGTCGAGCGCCCGCATCGCCTCGGCCATCGCGGCCAGCCGCGTTTCGTCGTTCAGCAGTTCGACGACCGTCTCGATCAACCCCTCGATCTCGTCGGAGGAGACGACCACGGCCGCGCCGTGCTCGACGAGCAGGTCTGCGTTCTGGTGCTGGTCGGAGAAGCCGCCGGGGATCAGGACGGCGGGCAATGTCGCCGACGGCAGTTCGCCGAGCGTCGATGCCCCGGCTCGCGTGATCGCGAGGTCGGAGGCCGACATCGCGAGGCCCATCTCGTCCGTGTACGGCAGCAGCCGATAGCGGTCGCGCTGCCACTCCGGGAGTTGATCGCGTTCGTGGGCGAGCCACGACTCTTCCGCCGGGCCGCAGATGTGCAGTACCTGCGCGCGGTCGAGTAGCAACCGCAGCCCGCTGGCGATCGCGCGGTTGATAGGATGCGCGCCCTGCGAACCGCCGGTGATCAGCACCGTGTGCACCGAGCCATCGAGGCCGAAGTGGCGCGCACCGTCCTCGCGTGTGGCCGTGGCGAACTGGCGGCGCACCGGGTAGCCGGTGACGACCGTCTTCTTCGCGGGCAGGTAGCGGAGGGAGGCGTCGACGGAACAGGCCACCGTCGTGGCCTGACGTTGCATGTAGCGTACCGCCCAGCCCGGCTTCACGTCGGGCAGGAACAGCAGCAGGGGCACACGGCTCGCGCGGGCGGCGCGCCCGATCGGTGCTGAGGCGTAGCCGCCGGTCGCGAAGAGGGCGTCCGGCCGGTCACGGCGCATCTCACGACGTGCGCTGCGCTGACCTCGCAGCAAGTTGAAGACGCCGCTGATAAGCCGGTTCGGCGAGCGCCCTCGTACCTGCGAGGCGGGGATCGCGTGGAACGGGATGCCCATGTCTTCGGCCAGCGCGCGCTCGGGGCCGCGCTCCGTGCCGTAGTAGATGAGCTCGGTGTCGAACGTCTCGCGCAGGCGCTCGGCGACTGCGAGCACCGGGTAGGCGTGTCCGCCCGTACCTCCGCCGGCCAGCGCGAACTTCATCGCGTCCCCCCGGCCGAGGTCTGACGCGAACGACGCACCACGCCCTGCGGCGGCGCGTACTCCTCGGCGTCGCCGAGCGAGGCGTAACGCGAGACGGAGAGGAGCACGCCGATCGCGATCATCGTCGAGATCAGCGCCGAGCCGCCGTACGAGAGGAAGGGCAGCGGGATGCCGGTGAGCGGGATGCTGCGCGTGACGCCGCCGATGTTCATCACCAGCTGGAAGCCGATCCACGCGACCACGCCGATCGCCAACAGCGAGCCGAACGGGTCGGCCGCCCGGCGCGAGATCTGGAACCCTCGCCAGAGCAGCAGCGCGAAGAGCGCGATCACGGCGGCGACGCCGATGAAGCCCAACTCCTCGCCGAGAATCGCGATCACGCCGTCCGTATGGGAGCCGGGCACGTAGAAGAACTTCTGGCGTGAGACGCCGAGGCCCAGGCCACCGATGCCACCGGAGCCCAGCGCGACGAGCATCTGTAGCGTCTGGAAGCCGATGCCGGAGGGGTCGTCCTCCGCCGATGTGAACGCGAAGATGCGGTCGACCCGGTAGCCCGCGACCAGCACCAGCACGCCGGCCACCGTGGCGGCGCTGCCGACGAGGGCGATCACGTGCGAGATGCGGGCGCCGGCGACGAAGAAGAGGGTGACGGTGATCGCCGCGATCATCACTGTGGTGCCGAGGTCCGGCTCAAGCAGCACGAGTGCGGCAATCAGCCCGACCATGCTCACGAAGGGCAGCACGCCGAGCGAGATATCGCGAACGATCTCGCCCTTCGCGGCCAGCCACGCCGCCATGTAGATCAACACGGCCAGCTTCGCGAACTCGCTCGGCTGGAACGCGGGCAGCGGGCCGAGCTCGATCCAGCGCGTCGCGCCGTTCTGGTTGAGGCCGACGCCCGGGATCAGCACCGCGGCCAGCGTGGCGATCGCGCCCAGCACCAGCAACGGACTGAGCCGCATCAGCATCCGGTAGTCGATGTTCATTGCCACCAGCAGCGCGGCGAAGCCGAGCACGGCCGCGAACGCCTGCCGCCTGATGAAGAAGTTGGAGTCGTCGTAGATCGTGTAGCCGAGCGGGTAGGACGAGGAATAGACGACGATCAGCCCGAGGATCACGAGCACCGTGACGACGGAGAGCAGGGCGTAGTCCGGCGCGTGGCGCACCACCACGGACGCGTGCTGACGGGCCATTACGCGTCCCCCAGTCCGGCGACGGCGCTGCGGAAGTCTTCGCCGCGCTGCTCGAACGAGCGGTAGGCGTCGAACGAGGTCCCACCGGGGGCGAAGAGCACGACATCGCCGGAGCGCGCCAGCCGCGCGGCCGCCTCGACGGCCGCGCTCACGTCATCGACCTGCTCGATCGGCGGGGTCTCGCCTGCACGGGCCTTGTCGATTGCCGAGGCGAACAGCTCCGAGGCTTCGCCAAACGTGACTACCGTGCGGCAGTGCGAGACCGCCTCGGTGGCCAGTCCCTCGATCGGCAGGTGCTTGTCGCGTCCGCCGAGCAGCAGCACGACCGGCCCGTCGAACGAGCGGAGGCCGGCGAGCGATCGCTCCGGGGTCGTGGCGATTGAGTCGTTCACGTACTCCACGCCGCCGGCCATCGCGACCGTCTCCAGCCGGTGCGGGACGCCGTGGAACCCACGCACGCCCTCAGCGATCGCCTCATGCGGCACGCCGAGGCGGGTCGCGACGGCTACGGCGGAGAGCACGTTCGCGACGTTGTGGTCGCCGCGCAGCGCGACATCGGCTCGCGGCATCACGACCGTCGAACGGCCGCGATCACGTCGCACGATCGCGTCGCCCTCCAGCGCAGCGCCGTCGGCGGGCAGCGCGGTCATCGAGGTGGCGGCGACGCGGGCGGGTGCTTCGAGCGCGAATCCGGCGCAGACCTCGTCGTCGAGGTTGATGATCGTGAGGTCGTCGTCGCGCTGGAACTGGAAGACGCGGCGCTTCAGCGCGACGTACTGCTCCCACGAGTAGTGGTCGAGGTGATTCGGCGTGACGTTCGTGACGCAGGCCAACTCCGGGCTCACGTCGAGCGTCTCGAGTTGCGTGTGCGAGAGCTCAACGACGACGCGAGTCTCAGTCTTGATGCCGTCCAGCAGCCCGAGCAAGCCGATGCCGATGTTGCCGCCGGTGACGTGGTCGAGTTTCGCGGCATCGAGCATCGCGCCGACCAGTGCGGTGGTCGTGGTTTTGCCGGAAGAGCCGGTGATGCCGGCGATCGGCGCAGGACAGCGCTCGAAGAAGAATCGTGTCATGGAGGAGATCGGCACGCCCGCTGCCCTCGCTGCCTCGAGTGCGGGCAGGTTCGCCGGAACACCCTGCGAGACGTAGACGGTCTCGGCGGAGATGAGGTCTTCGGTGCGGTTGGAGTCGAGTGAGAGTGTGGCGTCGCAATCGGCGATCGCGTCCAGCGGCTCGCGCAGCTCCTCGGCCGATCGAGAGTCGGAGACAGTCACGCGGGCACCCTGCGACGAGAGGTAGCGCACGAGGTCGATGCCCTCGATCCCCAGGCCGACGACCGTTACCGGCAAATCCCGCAGTTCCGGTTCACCCGCCATAGCGTATTAGCCGTTGTTGTCCACAGGGTATATCACACCGACAACGCCAGTGCGATACCGACCATCGCTCCCGCGACGCCGAACAACCACATTCGCATCACAATCTGGGGCTCGCTCCATCCGAGCAGTTCAAAATGGTTGTGAAGGGGGGCCATGCGGAAGAGCCGACGACCGCCCGTGACCTGGAAGTAGACAATCTGCATTACATCGGTGATTGCCTCGGCGACAAAGACGATCCCGATCACCGGCAACAGCAGCCAGTGGCCGGTCATCAGCGCCACGGTGCCGAGCAGCGCGCCGAGGGGGAGAGCGCCCGTGTCGCCCATGAAGAGCGCCGCCGGGTGCGCGTTGTACCAGAGGAACCCGAGCAGCGCGCCGACGACCGTGAACGAGAACGTCGCGAGGAAGACCTGGCCCTGCAGGAACGCGATCACCGCGTAGGCGGCGAAGGCCAGGGCGGCGGTGCCACCGAGCAACCCGTCGAGGCCATCCGTGATTGAAACGGCGCTCGTCGTCGCGAAGAGGGTGATCACCGCGATCGGGATGTAGGCGTAGCCGATGTCGTACGAGCCCGCCCACGGGACGTTCAGGCTGTGCACGTCGAGCCCCTCAAAGAGCACGATCGAGACGCCGATCGAGAGCAGCCCGACCATGATGAACTTCACGCGCCAGCTCAGCCCGGAGAATCGACTGCTGCTGCCCGTGAGCGTGCCGAGGTCATCGACGATCCCGATCGCCAGCGTGATCAGCAGCACGCCGATTGGAAGCAGGATGCTCAGCTTGCCCGCGACGTTCGTCGGCCCGGATACCACCGCGACGGTGCCCCAGATCAGCAACCCACCCATCGTCGGGGTGCCTGCTTTGACCAGGTGGGACGAAGGGCCGTCTTCGGAGATTGCCTTGCCGACGTTGAAGGACCGCAGCAGCCGGACAACGGGCCGCCCGGCAATCAGCGCCAGCACGAATGCGACGCCGCCGATCAGTAGTGCTTCGATCACGACGCTGTCTCCTCTTCGTCCAGTGCCCGCACGACGGTCTCTAACTCCAGCGCTCGCGATCCTTTCACCAGCAGCACATCGCCTTCGTGCAGCTCGTCGCGCATCGCGGCCGTCGCCTGCTCCTTCGATGCGAAGTGGCGAGCGCCGACCATGCCCGCCGCACGGGCGCTCTCCGCGATGCGGACGGCGAGGTCGCCGATCGTGAGCAGGCTGTCGAGCACCTCCGCGGCACGACGGCCGATGCGGTCGTGCGACTCGTCGGTCAGCTCGCCGAGTTCGCGCATGTCGCCCAGCAGGGCGATGCGGCGGCCCGGCATCTCCGAGAGCAGGTCGAGCGCGGCGAGCATCGAGGCGGGATTGGCGTTGTAGGTGTCATCGAGCAGCGTCACGCCGCCTTCGATACCTCGCACCGAGAGCCGCAGCGGGATGTCGAGCGCCTCGATCGCGTCGCACACCGCGTCGAAGGTCATGTCGTCGGCCAGCCCGACCGCCGCAGCGGCGAGCACGTTCGAGACCAGGTGCGCGCCGGGGAGCGGCACGCGCAGGCGTCGAGACTGCCCGCTCGCCGTCAGCTCGAACTCGAAGCCGTCCGCGCCGTGGCTCGTGACCTCGGTGCCGCGCACGTCGAGGTCGTCTCCCTCGGCACCGAAGAGCCAGACGCGGGCGTCTGTGTGTGAGGCCATCGCCAGCACGTCCGGGTCGTCCGCGTTGAGGATCGCGTGGCCGTCGGCGGGTAGCGCCTCGGGTAGCTCGCGCTTGGCGGCGATGATCGTCTCCAGCGAGCCGGCGCGTTCGAGGTGCACCGGGCCGACGTTGAGCACGACGCCGATGCGCGGATGCGTCCACTCGCAGAGCAGCGCGATCTCGGTCGTGGTGTACATGCCCATCTCGATTACGGCGCGTTGCGTCTCAGGGCGCGTCTCCAGCAGGCAGAGCGGGACGCCGATCTCGTTGTTGTAGTTCTGCTCGCTGGCCTGCACGCGGTAGCGTGCGCCCAGCACAGCGGCGTTGATCAGCTTCGTCGTGGTCTTGCCGACGTTGCCGGTGATCCCCACGATGTCCGTCGATGGCAGGGCGGCGCGCCATGCGACGGCGATGCGTTGCAGTGCCGCGAGCGGGTCGGCCACGACGAACTGCGAGGGGCCGGACGTCGCGTCGAGGCCCTCGGTCGGTTGCGAGACGAGCAAGCCACTCGCGCCGGCGTCGATGGCGTCCGCGACGAAGCCGTGCCCATCGGTGGTCTCGCCGGGTAGCGCGACGAAGAGGTCGCCGGGCTGCACCTGCCGCGAGTCGATCACGGCGCGGGCGAACTCGTGGTCGGGCCCGCTGCGACTGAGCAGCAGATCGCCCAGCGCGGCCGTAACGAAGCCGGCATCGAGGGTGGGGGAGTTGCTGGTCACTGCGCGTTTACGTTCCGCCACCATCACCGGCCGGTCATCCGGACAACGGTCGTGGGCTCCTCGAGGTACTTCATGATCTCGGCCGCCAGACCGGCGAAGACGGGCGCCGCTACCTGCCCACCGAGGTTCCGGTCGACGCCCGGTTGATCGATCTTCACCAGCACGGAGATGCGCGGTGCCTCGTACGGCAGGAAGCCCGCGAAGGTTGCGATTGTGGTGTCGAAGTCGTAGCCCGTCGGGACGGAGACGATCGTCGTCCCGGTCTTGCCGGCGACGCGATAGCCGGGCACGCGGGCGCCGTGCCACTGCACGCCCTCGACGACCGCCAGCATCAGGTCGGCCATCGTTCGTGCCGTGGCGGGCGAGATCACCTGCCGCACCTCGACCGGGTCGAACTCGCGTACACGGTTTTCAGTCACGATCTTGGAGACGATGTAGGGGCGCATCAGCTTGCCGTCGTTGGCGAAGACGTTGACGGCGGTCAACACCTGCAGCGGCGTGGCCGCGAGCCCCTGTCCGTAGGAGTTCGTGGCGAGGTCGATCGGGTACCAGTCGTCGTCGGCCGGAGTACGGATGATGCCGTCTGACTCGCCCGAGAGCCCGATGTGCGTCTGCTCGCCGATGCCGAAGGCGGCCAGGTAGTCGTAGAAGTCGTCCGCGCCAATCTCCTCCGCAAGCCAGACGGCGCCGGTATTCAGTGAGCGCTGAAGCAGCTCTGTGACGGTTACCTCCCCGTATGCTTGGAAGTCCCAGTTGCGGATCGTGCGGTCGCCGATCTCGACACGGCCCTCGTCGACGTAGGTGGTGTCCGGCGTCACCCGTCCGAGGTCGAGCGCGGCAGCGGCGGTGAGCGTCTTGAAGACGGAGCCTGGCTCGTAGAGGTCGGTGACTACGCGGTTGCGCACGAGGTCGGCGAGTTGCCGGTCCTCCAGCGCCTGAGGGGTGAGCGCGCTCGCCGGTCGCGAGGCGATCGCGAGCACCCCGCCGGTGCGCGGATCCATCACCAGGATGCTGCCGGAGGGCGCTTCGTATTGCTCAAGCGCCGCATCGAGCGCGCGCTCGATGATCGTCTGGATGAAGCGGTCGAGCGTCAGATGCACCTCGCCGCCGGCCTCCGGCGCTCGTTCGGCGCGCTGAGCGAAGGCGATCGGGCGGCCCAGCGTGTCACGCTCCGAGACGATGCGGCCGGGCTGGCCGCGCAGCTCGACGTCGTAGTCGGCCTCGATGCCCCAGAGGCCGCCGCCGTCGAGACCGACGTAGCCGATCAACTGGCTCGCGAGGTCACCTGCCGGGTACGCGCGCACCGAGGAGGGCAGGGCGCGGACGCCCCAGAGACCCTGACGCTGGAGCTCCAGCCCCTGGCGGTACTCGATGTCGCGGACCAGGATCACGTCGCCGAGCTCCTGGCTCGTGCCACGGTCGAAGACCGTCGCGGCGTCGAGGTCGAGCGCGGCGGCGAGATCACGAGCCGCTTCCAGCGCCTGTTCGCGGTCGCGCCAGAGGAAGCTGTCGAGGTAGATGTCCCAGGTATCGACAGAGGTGGCGATCGGGTAGCCGGTGGCATCGATGATCGCCCCGCGTGGGGCGGCGACGCTGACCGCGCCGTAGCGCGTGATCGCGGCTTCCTCCAGGTAGCGGTTGTGGTTGATGAGCTGAATCTGGGCGAGCCGGCCGAGCAGCGCCGCCATCATCACGATCAGCAGCGTGGCAAGCACGCGATGTCGCCATGTGCGGTGGTCAGGCCTCAGGTCATCCACGGAGAGCGCTCCCTCGAGACCTACGGCTCCGTACCCCGGTGACCGGGGCGGAGCCGGTGGTTAGTTGAACCCCGGCAACCTGTTCAGCAGCTGCTCCCACCAGGCGGCGGGGGCGAGCGGGGACGGTGCGTCCCATGAGATGAAGCGTTCTGGCATCGGGATGCGGGTCGGCGCGGGCGTGGTGACCGCGATCTGGAGGGTCTGCTCCGGCTCGACCATGCCCAGCCGTTCGACAGCCTGCTGGCGAATCTGGTCGATCACGGAGATCTGGGCGATCTCGCCTTCCAGCAAGTGCACCTCGGCGGAGAGCGTCGCGCGTTCAATCTCGAGCTGACGCATCTCGTAGCCGATCGTGGAGGTGCGGCTCGACTGCAGCACCTGCAGCAAGCCGGTCAGTGTGACGACGGTGAGCACGAACATCGCGAGGAAGATCAGCGGGATGCGCGCGCTGAGAGTTGGTACCGCGGGACGGGCAGCCGTCCTCGGTACGATCGCCATCAGGCGGCCAGCCGATCGGCCGGCGACTCGGCGACGCGCATGCGTGCCGAGCGGGAGCGAGGGTTGCGAGCGGTTTCGGCCTCACTGGGCTTGCGCACGCGCTTCGTCACCCTGCGCAGCGTCGCGACGTGATCGCAGACGCACATTGGTATTCGAGGCGGGCAGATGCAGTCCGTGGACTCACGCTGGAAGTACTGCTTCACGAGGCGGTCTTCGAGCGAGTGAAAGGCGATCACCACAATGCGTGAGCCAGCGTCGCCGAGCAGGCTGTGGGCCGCGGGTAGCACTTCAGTCAGGCTGTCCATTTCCTGATTGACCGCTATCCGCAGGGCCTGGAACGTCAGAGTGGCGGGGTGGATTTGACGTGACCTGCCCCGTCCCACAGCCTGCTCGACGGCGCTGACTAGTTCACCCGTGGTCTGAATCGGGCGGCGCTGGACGATTGCTCGTGCAATTGCCCGTGAACGCCGCTCCTCTCCAAATTGGTAGATGAGCGTTGCCAGTTCGTCTTGTGCGTATTCGTTCACGATCTCCCGAGCCGTGATTCCTTCCGTCTGGTCCATGCGCATGTCCAGTGGCTCATCGCGCTGGAACGAGAAGCCCCGTCCCTCCGCATCGAGTTGCAGTGAGGAGACGCCGAGGTCGAGGAGGATTCCGTCGATTGGCGTGAAGTCGTGTTCGTCGCAGAGTTCGACGATGTCGCGGAAGTTGCCCTGCGCGAGTACGACGGCGTCGCCGTGTGCAGCAAGCCGCTTGCCGGCTTCCGCGAGCGCGTCGGCGTCGCAGTCGATGCCCAGCAGCCGGCCACCGGGGCTCGCCGCCTCGATGATCGCCGCGGCGTGACCGCCGAGGCCGACTGTCGCATCGACGTAGCTACCGCCGGGATGCACGGCAAGGCCTTCGATCGCTTCGTTCAGCATCACGGGCTCGTGGGAGCGGGCGGGGCGGGGGGCCGTCACGATGCGCCTCCCGTGGCCGCGGCCTCATCTTCGTCGGCGGCTGTCTCCAGCGCCTCGTTCCAGCGGTCGGGATTCCAGATTTCGACGTAGTCGCCGCAGCCGACGATCACGGCGCGATCCTCAAGTGAGGCATGGCCGCGTAGTCCCTGGGGGAGCAGCACACGGCCCTGGCCGTCGAGTTCGACGTCGAATGCACCAGGGAGGAAGGCGCGACGGATACGACGGCCACCGACTTCGCGCGTGCTGCGCTGTTCGCCGAGCCGGAGCTGGACCTCGGCCTCGAAGCCCTCGGAGGAGTAGAGCTCGACGCAACCGTCCGGGCTGCCGCGAAGTACGGCGCCGTCGGCAAGGGAGTGTCGGTAGCGTGCAGGGATAGCGAGCCGTCCTCGATCGTCAACTGAGTGCTCGTATGTGCCGTAGAACGTCACTTGCGGATTCCCCGCCTGAGCGGTGCATGGGCTGATTCCCCATTTCGCCCCACCAAAGCCCCGGAAGCCTACCATAGTCCCCCGCGCGGATTCAAGACTGAGCGCCAACTCCCCCATCAAGCGGCCCGCTGCACCCCCGACGCTCCGTTGTTATCCTTGCCGCGACAGAGAATCGACGTGCGCAAAATCAACGGGCGAGGCGAATGAAGGCAGCCGTGCTGACGGTCAGCGACCTCGGCTCGCGAGGCGAGCGCGAAGATACGGCCGGCCCGGCCGTCGCGGCGGTGCTCGTCGAGGCGGGCTTCGAGGTTGCCGAGCGCGCGCTACTGCCGGACGATCCGGATCAGATCGCCGATCAGCTGCGCGGCTGGGCGGATGGCGGCGAGATCGCGCTCGCCCTCACCGTCGGTGGCACTGGCCTGAGTCCGCGCGATCGTACCCCTGAGGCGACGGAGGCGGTGATCGACTACCGTGTCGATGGTCTCGTGCAGGGGATGCGCGCGGTCGGACTCGCCTCGACGCCGATGGCGATGCTCTCGCGTGGCCTCGCCGGGGTGCGTGGCTCGATGCTGATCATCAACCTGCCGGGCAGCGAGCGCGGCTCGACCGAGAACCTGGAGGCCGTGCTTCCGGTGCTGGCTCATGCCGTCGAGCAACTGCGCGACGGCGGTGGGCACTGAGCGTGGGACTCGGCAGATGCGTATTGATGTACTGACGATCTTCCCCGGCATCTTCGCCGGGCCGCTGGACGAGTCGATCCTGCGTCGGGCGCGCGAGGCGGAGCTGATCGATGTCGCCGTGCACGACACCCGCGACTGGGCGACCGACCGTCACCACCGCGTCGACGACGCTTCGTTTGGTGGCGGGCCGGGGATGCTGATGAAGTCAGAGCCACTGTTCGCCGCCGTCGAGGCCGTGAAAGAGCTGCATGACGCGCCCGCGACGACCGTGCTGATGACGCCGCAGGGCGAACGACTCAATCGCCACCTCGCCGCTGAACTGGCCTCGCTGCCCCGTCTGCTGCTGATCTGCGGGCGGTATGAGGGGGTCGACGAGCGAGTGCGCGAGCACCTGGTCGACCGCGAGGTGAGCACGGGCGATGTGGTGCTCTCCGGCGGTGAGCTGCCCGCGTTGATGCTGATCGATGCCGTCGCGAGGCTGATCCCGGGCGTGCTCGGGGCGGAGCAGTCGCTCGACGAGGAGTCGTTCGAGGACAACCTGCTCGAATACCCGCAGTACACGCGCCCGGCGGAGTTTCGAGGCTGGGAGGTGCCGGAGATACTGCTCTCCGGCCACCACGCGGAGATCGCTCGCTGGCGTCGTCGTCAGCGCCTGCTGCGTACGCGGGAGCGGCGCCCAGATCTGCTCGCGGAGGCGGACTTGAGCGCGGGGGAGCGCGAGTGGCTGGATGCGCTCGACGCTACAGAGGCCGCACCGCTAGACTGAACGGCACTCGCAACATGTACTGAACATTACTCGCCGGCCCTGCTGCGCCCGCCTGAGGACAACATGTCGATCAACCTCCGCGAACTGGCCCCGACGCGTAACGAGACGGTCCCGGACTTCAGCCCGGGCGACACCGTCCGCGTCGATGTGCTCGTCGTCGAGGGGTCCCGCGAGCGCGTGCAGGCATTCGAGGGCGTCGTGATTCGCGTCCGCAAGAGCGCGTCGACCTTCACCGTGCGGCGCATCTCCTCCGGTGTCGGCGTGGAACGCACCTTCCCGCTCAACGGCTCGCGTATCGCGGCCGTCGAGGTGACGCGACGCGGGCGTGTTCGCCGCGCGAGGCTCTACTACCTGCGTGGACGCACCGGCCGAGCGGCCCGTGTGAAAGAGGCGCGGCGCACCTAGCGCGATCGGCGCTCCCATACTCCTGTTCACTGCACTACCGCCTGCCCGGGTGGGTTGTCGCGCTACGTCCGTATGATTGCGCGATGACTGAGCCGACGACCCCTTCGAAGAACGTCCGCACGAAGTACGTGAAGGTCGCCGTGAATGCCGGGCGACCGAACTTCATGACCTTTACCTACGACGTCCCGCCCGACCGCGAGGTCGAGCCCGGCGAGGTCGTGCACGTGCCGTGGGGTCGTCGACGCCTGCAGGGCGTGGTCGTCGATGGGCCGATCGACATGCCGGGGTACGCCGGAGAGACGCGCCCGCTCGAGCAGGCGGTCGAGGGCGCGCCGGTGATCACCGCGCACCGTCGAGAACTGGCCGCGTGGATCGCGGACTACTACTTCGCGCCACAATGGGAGTCCTACGCGCTGATGCTGCCGTCCGGCGCGGGCGAGCGCCCTCGCACCGCGATCGTGCGAGGCCCGAGCAAGACGCCCGAGGCGCTCTCAGAGCGGCAGCAGGTGATCCTTGACCTCCTCTCGGACGAGCCGGCGGAGCTCGATCATCTGCGTGATACGACTGGCCGCCGGGGATTCGAGTCGGCGTTGCAGGCGCTGGTGCGCCGAGGACTGGCGGAGCGCCGCTACACACTCGACCGCCCGCGTGGCCGGCCGCGGGTCGCCGAGGTGCTAAGGCTGGCCGTCGAGCCGCAGGCCGCGCTCTCCGCCGTCGATGCGATGACCGGCCGTCGCTCCTCGCGACGTGCACGCGCGATCAGCGCGTTGCTCGACGCCGATGGGGCGCTGCCGTTCGCCGATGTCGCGAAGATCGCTGGCGGCGCACCCGCTGTCGAGACGCTGATCAGCGACGGGCTGCTGGCGCGCGAGGGCGGCGACCACGTGCGGCTGGCCGTCGACGAGGAGCGTGCGCGGGATGAGGTGCGGCTACTGGTGCGCACGCGCGAGCAGGCAGCGGCAGCCGCGATCCTCGAACGACTCGTCGCGACACCCGAGGACGATCTGCCGCTGGCAGGGCTGGCGCGCGACTTCGGTACGGAGGCACGCAAGGCCGTCAGTGCCCTAGAGGCGCTCGCCGTCGTGCGCATCGAGGAGGTGCTCGACCGCCGTGACCCGTTGCGCGACCTCCAGCTCGTGCAGCGCGAGGCGGTGCAGCTCGTCAGGGAGCAGCAGGTGGCGGCCGATGCGATCGCCTCGGCGATCGACCGCGCGGATGGGACGGGGATGCTGCTGCAGGGCGTCACCGGCAGCGGCAAGACGGAGGTCTACCTCGCTGCGCTCGACCACGCTGTCGCGCAGGGCAAGCGCGCGATCGTGCTCGTGCCGGAGATCGCACTCACGCCTCAGACTGTGCGCCGCTTCTCGGAGCGCTTCTCTGGCCGCGTCGGCGTGCTGCACTCCGGCCTCTCACTCGGCGAGGCGTTCGACGAGTGGCACGCGATCGAGGGCGGTGCCTACGACGTGGTCGTCGGGTCGCGGTCGGCGGTCTTCGCCCCGCAGCCCGACCTCGGCCTGATCGTGATTGATGAGGCGCACGAGTGGACCTACAAGCAGCAGGACCCTGCGCCGCGCTATGACTCCCGAACCGTCGCGATGCAAATCTCCGCGGTCTCCGGCGCGGTCACCGTCTTCGGCAGCGCGACCCCGGACGCCGAGCGCTGGTACGCAGGCGCCGAGGGTGATCTCGAGCTGCTCGAGCTGCCCTCGCGGCTGCGCGTCGTGGCACAGCCCGCCGGTGCACCGCAGGTCTGGGCGCAGGCTGAGCTGCCGGAGGTCGAGGTCGTCGACGTGCGCGGGGCCACCTCGCTCTTCTCCGACCAGTTGCTCGAGGCGCTGGCGGAGACGCTGGACCGCGATGAGCAGGCGATCCTCTTCCTCAACCGCCGCGGCTATGCGGGCTTCATGCTCTGCGCAAACGGGCACTCGCCGTCCTGTGGCTCATGCGATGTCTCGCTCACACTGCATGACCCGCCCGGACGGCTGGTCTGCCACCAGTGCAATCGTTCCCGGCCGCGCCCTCGCGAGTGTCGCGAGTGTGGCGCGAAGCTGCGTCAGTCGCGTGCCGGCACGCAGCGCGTGGGCAGCGAGGTGTCGCGATTCTTCCCGGCCGCGAGGGTCGAACGCTGGGACCGCGACACCGCACGCCGAGCCGAACAGCACGAGGAGATCCTGGGCCGTTTTACGCGCCAAGAGGCGGACGTGCTGGTTGGCACGCAGATGGTGGCGAAGGGCCTCGACCTGCCGCTCGTCACCCTCGTGGGCGTCGTGCTCGCGGACCACGGGCTGCGGGAGGGCGACTTCCGTTCGCGTGAGCGTACGTTCCAGTTGCTGGAGCAGGTCGGCGGCCGGGCGGGCCGGGCGGAACGCGACGGGCGCGTGATCATCCAGACGCTCGCACCGGACGATCCGGCGATCGAGTTCGCGGCGGCGCACGATGTCGAGGGGTTCTACGAGCAGGAGCTCTCGTGGCGGGCGCTGTACGGCTATCCTCCCTTCGGCAAGCTGGTGCGGCTGCTCTTCGCCCACGAACGCGGGGGCTATGCGGCGAAGGAAGCCACGCGCGTCCACAACGAGCTCGCGACGATCGCCTCAGGCCTGCCCGACGTGGAGGTGATGGGCCCCTCGCGGCCGCAGATCGCGCGGGTGCGCGGTCGCCATCGCTGGTCGTTGATGCTGCGAGGCGCCGAGCCGACGGAGTTACTGCGCCAGATCGAGTTGCCTCCGGGCTGGGCGGTGGACGTCGATCCGATGGTCGTCTCGTAGCGGGCGGTCGTGCGGCTGCACTGACGCTGCCGGGACGCCGGGCTACAATCGTGCATGGAGCAACAAAATGACCGTCCGCCCGATCCGCTATCTAGGTGACCCGGTGCTCCGGAACCCGACGAAGCGCATACGCAAAATCGATGACGCGATCCGGCGTCTGGTCGACGACATGATCGAGTCGATGGTCGCCGCGGAGGGCGTCGGGCTCGCCGCCCCCCAGATCGGCGTCGGCCTGCGCGTCGTCGTGCTCGGCATGCCGGACGATGAGCCGTTCGCGCTGATCAATCCGACGATCGCGCGGCGCGCCGGTGAGCGCCGGCTGGATGCGGAGGGCTGTCTCTCCGTGCCCGGCTACCGAGGCGCGATCACTCGTTCAGAGCGGGTCACCGTGAAGGCGCTCGACATCGACGGCAAGCCAATCCGCATCAAGGCGACGAACGACCTGCTCGCGCAGGCGCTGGAGCACGAGGTCGATCACGTCAACGGCGTGCTCTACGTCGATCGCCTCGACAGCCCGGACGACCTGATCAAGCTGGACGAGCAGGGTCTGCCGGAGGGCGACGGGGGCGCCGAGGCGGGCACTGACGAGGCGAACACTGACGAGGCCGGCACGCAGTGAGTGTGATGCGCTGATGGAAGTGTTGCTCGCCCTGCTGGCGATCATGGGGGCCTTCTACTTCATCCTGCTGCGCCCGGTGCTCGCCCAGCAGAAGAAGCGCAAGGGCGACATCTCATCCCTGAACGTCGGCGACGAGGTACTGACTGGTGGCGGATTTTATGCCACGGTGCGTGAGATCCGGACGACCGATGAAGGGCCGATGGAGATCATGCTCGAAGCCGCTCCCGGTGTGACGCTGCGTGCGACGCCCGAAGCGGTGCTGGAGATCACACGGCGAGTCGACGATGCCGTCCCGGCTGAACAGGCGGATCGCGCCTAGATGCAGAGACGTCGCTGGCTCCCTGTTCTCGCCATCCTGGCGCTCTCACTCGCCGCGCTTTACGTGATCTGGCCGAGCGACACCGACCGCTACCTGCCCTCGGCGATCCCGTGGCCGCAGGGTAATGGCGTGGACATCCCCGGCATCGGCGAACGACGCGAGATGCGGCTTGGCCTCGACCTGCAGGGCGGAACGCGGCTGCTGTTGTTCGCGACACTGCCCGAGGGGCAGAAGGGCGACATCAGCGACGCGATCGACGGCACGATGAGCGTGCTGCGTCGCCGCGTGGACGCCTCCGGCGTCGCAGAGGCGGAGATATCACGCCAGGGCAGCACATACATCTCCGTGCAACTCCCTGGCCTCACACCCGACGAGGCCCGCAGCCTGCTCGGCCGCACCGCGCAACTGCGGTTCTGCCAGCAGCCGCACCAGCCTCAACCGGTGGAGGTGACCGCGCCCGAACCGTGCGACACGAGCGGCGAGTGGGTGCAGGCCTATGGGATCGTCGAGGGTCTGCCACTCGCACTGACGGGGCGCTTCCTGCGCCCGAACGCGTTCATCGACTTCGACCAGGCAAGCAACCCGCAGGTCGCGTTCGAGTGGCAGGGCGCCGGCCCTGAGCTGTTCGAGCAGGTCACCGGGCGGCTGGTGAACGAACCGCTGGGCATCTTTCTCGACGACGAGTTGCTCTCCTCGCCGCAGGTGCAGTCGGTGATTCGTGACCGTGGCGTAATCACCGGCATCCAGCTCCAGCGCGCGCGTGAGCTTGTCGTGCAGCTGAACTCCGGTGCGCTGCCGGTGGCGCTGACCGTGGTGCAGGAGCAGACGGTGGACGCGACGCTGGGCGAGGACTCGGTGGAGCGGTCACTGCTGGCCGGCGAGATTGGCTTCCTGATCGTCGTGCTCTTCATGGTGCTGTACTACCGACTGCCCGGCGCGATCGCCTCGATCGCGCTGATCAACTACGCGCTGCTCTCGCTGGCGGTCTTCAAGCTGATCCCGATCACGATGACGCTCGCCGGTATCGGCGCGTTTGTGCTCTCCGTCGGTATGGCTGTCGACGCGAACATCCTGATCTTTGAGCGCATGAAGGAAGAGCTGCGCGCGGGGCGTGGCTACACGACGGCGCTCGACATTGGGTTCACCCGCGCATGGCCTTCGATTCGCGACTCCAACGTGACGACGATGATCACCGCCTCAATCCTCTGGCTACTGGGCGGTGGCGGCATCCAGCTACCGCTGCTCGGTGCGTTCGAGGCGCCGCTCGTACAGGGCTTCGCGCTCGTACTCTTCATCGGCGTGTTGATTTCGATGTTCTCTGCGGTCGTCGTGACGCGATCGATGATGGCGCTCTTCATCGGCACCGGGATTTCACGTCGTCACGAATGGCTCAGCCCGGACGCGATGCCTGCCGATGAGGTTGCCGAGCCCGCCGGCGCAGGGGGTGGCGCATGAGCACGCTCGACCTCGTCGGAGCGCGTCGCTGGCTCTTCCTCGGCAGCGCGATCGCCGTGATCGTCTCGCTGGTGATCATCGCGATCCCGCCGTGGCTGCGCCCTGGTATCGAATTCACCTCCGGCACGACGACGTTGATCCAGTTCAGCGACAGAGTGCTGCAGGAGGATCTGCGTACCGCTTATGCCGAGCTCGACCATCCGGAGGCGCGCATCCAGTCGACGGGCAGCAATCAGTTCTTGATCCGCACGAGCGAACTCGACGTGCCGCCCGGCTCCTTCACAGAGGTCGTTCCGGAGCCAGAGGTCGCGGCCCCCGGTCCCGCGCCGGTCGTGGTGATTGGCACGGCGCTACTGGGCGCTGAGGATGCGACAGGTGACGTCTTTGTCCGTCTCCCGTCCCAGGGCAATCCATGCGTCCTCGGCGGCATCGCTGACACCTTGCCCGCCGGCACGCAGGTGAACGTGATCGAAGATCTCACAACCTGTGAGACCAACCCGGACGGGGAGCCGATCTACCGCGTGACCGTTGGCGCGACCGACGCCTACATCCGCATCGCAGACACGCACGGCTTCGAGGAGACCTCGGAGCCGGAGGTGATCAAACCGGACCAGGGCGAACGCACGGTGATCGAGGACACGCTGCTGGAGCGCTTTGGCGAGTTCGAGGTGCTGGAGTTCGCGTCGGTCTCGCCGGTCGTCTCGCGAGTGGCGGTGCGCAACGCCGCGGTGGCGGTGGCCGTCGCCTCGCTCTTTATCATGGCGTACATCGTCTTCGCCTTCGCGTCCGTGCCAAAGGCGTTCCGCTACGCGAGCTGCGCGATTATCGCGGTGCTGCACGACGTGATCATCGTGCTGGGCGCGTTCTCGCTCTTCGGCAAGCTGTTCGGTACCGAGGTCAATCTGATGTTCGTGACCGGGTTGCTGACAGTAATCGGCTTCTCGGTGCACGACTCGATCGTCGTCTTCGACCGCATCCGCGAGAATGTGATGCGAGCCCCGGACGCGCCGCTGGCACAGAACGTGAACGCGGCGCTGCTCCAGACGCTCGCGCGGTCGTTCAACACCTCGGTGACCCTGCTGCTCGTGGTGCTGGCGATGCTGTTGCTCGGCGGAGTGACGATTCAGTCGTTCCTGCTGGTGATCCTCGTAGGCGTGATCGCCGGGACGTACTCCTCGGTCGGACTGGCGGCACAGCTGCTGGTCTCGTGGGACGAAGGCGAACTGGGCCGCTGGCTCACGCCCTGGCGTCGACGCGACGAGGAGCCCTCGGCGGCCGTCTAGTCCCCACCCCCACGCACAAGAGCGACACCGAGGATCAGCGCGCCAGCGCCCACCATTCGCATCAGCGACGCGCGCACCTCGGTCGCGCCGAATGCGCCGATGTGGTCGAGCAGCAGCGTCGTCAGCATCTGGCCCGCGATCATCGCGCTGATGAACAGTGCGACGCCGATCCGGGGCCCGAGGAAGGCCGCCCCCAGCACGAGTGCGAGGCCAAAGAAGCCCATCACCGCGAAGTAGAGGTCCAGCTCTCGCACCGAGGCGAGCAGTGCGACCGCGCTGACGACGGCGACGACAACGTACAGCGAGGCGCGATCGAACGGGGAGGGGATCAGCGGCGTCTCGCCTCGGATCGCCCGTACGGCGAGGAAGGCGGCGGCCCCGGCGAGGGTGCCGAGGACGGTGAGCCAGACGGCTTCGAATGACCCTCGCTGGCGACTGACCGCGCCGAGCATCGCGAGCTGCGTGCCGGCGCCGGCGCCGATCGCCACGGCGATTGCGATGTAGATGGTTTGCACTAGCTGCTTCCTTCGTCGGGAGATGGGGACGCCGCTGAGCGGCGGCTGAGTTGTTCTGGATGGAGCCCACCGACCCGCCCTATCGGTCTGGGGGCTGCGCCCCCTTTCCCCCGTCTGGATTGGATGAATACGGAGGGGATGGAGCTGGAAGAGAACCTTGCGACACGCTCCATCATTGGGCCCCCCCATCGGAGGCGGCGCGGCCTAGCACTCTTGCTTCGCCGTCGCGGCGGGTGATCCCTCGGCGGTCGAGGGTTTCGAGGAAGGCCTGCGCTGCGCGTCGGTTGGTGCCCAGCGCGTCGCGCAGTTCGCCGAGCGTGGCCGGGCCTTTGCGCAGGCGGTCGATGGCGGCCTGCACCGCCACGTCGAACGCCTCGGCGGCCATCACGACGCCGTCGCCGCAGTCGACCGCGCGGCCGGCACCTTCGAGGTAGGCGATCAGTTCCGCGTCGACCTCCAGCCGAGGTGGGGCCGCGCCGCCTGCTCCCAGTTGCTCCACGATCTCGTCGGTGGCGCGCTGCTGGGCGGTGGTGAGTTGCGGCGCCCAGCCCTCGCGCTGCACCGCTTCACCGATCGCGACGATCGCGGGGGCGAAGGACTCGACGACCGCGCCGAATTCGCGTGGCGGGAGGCCGAGGCGGCTGCGCAGCTCTTCGCGCGGCATGGCGAAGCGCAACGGGTGCTCCTGCTCGTAGCCCTCGAGCGCGCGGGCGGCCTGCTGGTCCAGCCGTTCGAGCCCCGCCGAGGTGAGGTAGATGCGCTCTTCGCCGGCCACCAGCGCGGTCGCGTCGCCCGTCTGTACCAACGAGTCGAGCGCGCTCTCGAACTCCTCTGCGTCCAGTTCGACGGCGCCCTCGATCGTCGCGGCGAGGCAGGGTTCGAGCCGTTCGATGGCGGCCAGCACGTGGCTCTCCGGCGTCCCGGCGGCGCGTGCGATCAGCCGCTCGACGGTGGCGGGGTCGGCGCGACGGTGGCGCGGCGGGTTGACCTCGATTACGCGACCGCCGGCGACGGTGTGGTCGGAGACGCGCAGCACGAAGAGGTCACCGGGCACGACCGCGAGCAGCTGAGTGAGCACGATCTGCGCCCAGCCCTCCTCGCCGGCCGGGACTTCGTCGCTTCCGCCCACGACGCGGACGCGGCCCTGCACTTCGTCGGCACCGGCGTGCACGGCCACTCGCAGGTTGTGGCGCAGCGGGCGATGGCCGAGTACGCGCAGGCGAGCATCGAGCGTGCGTGCGGGCGTCATGCGGCCCGCGGGCGCGAGCACCTGCCCGCGTCGCAGGTCCTCCGTGGCGAGGCCGGCGAGGTTGACGGCGACGCGGGTGCCGGGCTCGGCCTCCTCGCGTTCCGTGCGGTGGGTCTGCAGCCCTCGGATGCGCGCGGTGGGGCCGCCGGGGACCGCCTCGACGCTGTCGCCGACGTGCAGGCGGCCGTCGAGCAGCGTGCCGGTGACGACGGTGCCGAAACCGGACATCGTGAAGACGCGATCGATGCCCAGCCGCGGCCGTCCGATGTCGCGAGGCTCGGGCACGGTATCGAGCGCCGCATCGAGCGTCGCCAGCAGCTCATCGACGCCGTCGCGGGTGACGGCGGAGACACGCACGATCGGGGCGTCCGCCAGCGAGGTCGGTTCGAGCAGCCCTCGCACCTCCTCCTCCACGAGGTCGAGCCAGTCGTCGTCGACGGTGTCGGACTTCGTCAGCGCGATCACGGCGTGCTGCACGCCCAGCAGGTCGAGGATCTCCAGGTGCTCGCGGGTCTGCGGCATGACCGACTCGTCGGCGGCGACGACGAACATCGCGAGGTCGATAGCGCCCGCCCCGGCCAGCATGTGGCGCACGAAGCGCACATGGCCCGGCACATCGACAATCGAGACCTCGCGGCCGGAGGGCAGGGTGAGCCAGGCGAAGCCCAGGTCGATGGTCAGGCCTCGCTCCTGCTCCTCGGCAAGGCGGTCGGGGTTGGTGCCGGTCAGCGCCTCGACCAGCGCGGACTTGCCGTGGTCAACGTGGCCGGCGGTGCCGATGACGAACATTGAGGCAGTGTAGCGGCCCGTCGCTTCTGGGCCGCGGCTAGCCCGCGCTGAACTCCACGCGAGCGTGCGCGCCGCAGTGTGGGCACTCAATGTCGCCGGGCGACCCCGCGAGGCCTTCGCCACAGCGAGGGCAGAAGTTGACCATCGCCTCGGGGTCGGTCGGCGCGGGGATGCGACTCAGCCTGCGCATCACCGGCACTGCGACGCTCGCCGCAGCCGCGAGGATGGCGAAGACGCCGATCGCGCGGCCGATCGTGCTGCTCTCGCTGTCGCCCCACATCGCCAGTAGCACCAGTGCCGAGAGCATCACGCCCGACCCGATCGCCGCCCACGCCACCCAGCGGAAGGCGACAGCCAGCCCTGCGGGCGAGACCAGCGAGGTGTGCGCGACGGTCAGCGTCACCACCACCAGGCTTGCGGTGAGCTTCCAGAACCACTCCGCGTCGACGTGCCCCCAGAGGCCGCCGTTGATCGCGATCAACGAGGCGAGCGTCAGCGCGAAGCCCTTGTAGGGCAGCCGTCCGAGGTCCGCTCGACCGACCGAGCGCCCGAAGACGATCACCAGCGCCCCCGCGCCGGTGATCGAGAAGGTAGTGTCAAGCATCCGCCACTGAGTCTCGCCGACATCGCCGACGAGCAGCGCCCAGATCCCCATCAACGCGCCAACAACCACCGACGCGATCAGCACCCACAGCGCAAGTCGGATCATCGCGGCCTCCTCACCCGCGGAGTGTAGACCGTGGGGGAGGATGTGACGTGCAGATGCGACGCGCGTGCTTGCTACACTGCCGACGCGCCTGTTGGAGGGTCCATAAAGAAGGAGTCGAGGCAGCTCTTTGGCCGGGCGGTGAGTTCCTCGACCCTTTCCGTTGAGATGTTCAATCGTCCGTCGGACCTCGGACGAACCGAGGCAGTTCTTCTCCTACTCGATCACTCGTTTGAGATGTTGTTAAAGTCGGCGATCGTTCAGCGGAGCGGCAAGAGCCGAGAGCGCGGAGAAGACTCAACGATCGGATTCAAGACGTGCGTGAGCCGCGCGCGCTCCAACGCCGACATCAAGTTCGTCGAGGAGGAAGAAGCACGATTGCTACTGGCGATCAACGGCTTCCGGGACGCCGCACGGCATCACATCGTCGACGTACCAGAGCAGTTGATCTACTTCCATGCTCAGCCCGGATTGACGTTGTTCCGTGACCTAGCGAAGCGTGTGTTTGGGATCGATCTTGCATTGTATCTCCCGGCGCGCGTACTGCCGCTCTCCACTTCGGCGCCACTGGACTTCGGCGCGCTGTTTGAGGCGCAGTTCGCAGAAATTCGGTTGTTGCTGCGCCGCGCTGTGTCTTCCCTCCGGGGGTTACCCACCCACCCGCCCGTTCTCCTGTGGGGGCACGGCCCCCACGCCCCCACGTTGGAGAGTGATGCGTCTCGCACATCGGCGCGCGCGCCTTGTCCTCAACCGCCATCGGGAGTGCTTCCTGCGAGTACCCACGAGCACGGCGCGGCCGGCGCATTAGTTCCGGCCAGACGCCGTGACCAGCTCCGATTCCAGTCCGAGGGCGTGGGAGCGTGCCCCCACAAGGAATACGGAAGGGTGGGTGGGTAACCCCCGGAGGGAAGACACAGCGCGGCAACGCCGCGACGAGCTTTCCCCCGCCCCCTATGCTCCGGCAATGAAGGAAGCAGCCCTCGTCACCGACGCATCGACGCCGCGCCTCGACCTCGCGCACTTCTACCTGCGTCACCCGGAGCGGCCGGACCGGCTGACCGCCATCCTCGACCACCTCGACAGCACGGGCATCGGCGCGCACATGACCGCGCTCGACGCCCGCGACGTTACCGCCGACGAGGTGCTGTCGGTACACGACGCGAAAGTGCCGGCGATCGTCGATGACCTCGGCCGACGTGGGGGCGGGTTCGCCGACGTCGACACCTACCTCACTGCTGCGTCGCCCGCGGCGGCTAGGCGGGCGGCGGGCGGGGTGCTGGTCGCACTGGAGACCGTGCTGGCGGGCGACCACCGTCGCGCCTTCGCCGCCGTGCGTCCGCCGGGACACCACGCGACGACCGACACGCTGATGGGCTTCTGCCTGCTGAACAACGTCGCGATCGCCGTGCAGTCCGCCTTCGCGAGTGGGCTGGAGCGCGTCGCCGTCGTTGACTGGGACGTCCACCACGGCAACGGCACGCAGGCGATCTTCGACGCCGACCCTCGGCTGCTCTACGTCAGCACCCACGCCTCGTCGTTCTACCCCGGCACGGGCGGCTACACGCACACCGGCACCGGTGAGGCGACCGGCACGATGGTGAACATCCCGCTGCCACACGGCGGGGGCGACGACGCCTACGACGCAGCCTACGAGCGGGTGGTCGTGCCGGCCCTCGAACGCTTCGCGCCGCAGCTCGTCGTCGTCTCGTGCGGCTGGGACGCGCACGTTCGCGACCCGCTGGCACCACTGAATCTCACCACCGAGGGCTACACGAACGTCGCCCGACAGGTGATCGAGGCCGCCAACGCACTCTGCGACGGTCGCCTCGTCGTCGCCCTCGAAGGTGGCTACGACGAGCATGCGCTGGCCTGGTCGGCAGGCGCGCTCTGCGAGCTGCTGCTCGACGAGGCCCCGACGCCCGACCCGGAGCCCGCCGAGCCACCGCCCTCGGAGCTGCCGTCGGCCGAGGAGGTCGACGAGCTGCTGGGCGCGGTGCGCGCGGCGGTTGGGCTGTAGCCGCCTCGCTGTTGGCTCTGCGCTGCGTTCGGTTATGCTGCGCGCTCGTGAGCAACACTCGGGAGAGGTGACCAATGGGGATTGAACTGACGAAAGACTCGATCGACCTCGGTATCGTCGTGCGCAACGCAGACGCGGCGATGAAGTTCTATGGCGGCACGCTGGGCTTCGAGCACATGGCCGACACGCCGATGGGCGGCGGCATGATGATGCACCGCATGATGTGCGGGACGAGCCTGATCAAGCTGCTTGAATTCCCAGAGACGCCCGAGCTGTCACCGGAGCCGGGCGGCATCAACGCGGCCAGCGGCTACCGCTACTGGACGATCTCCGTCTCGAACCTCGATGAGCTGACCGCCTCATGCAAGACGGATGGCTACAACGTCACCGTGGAGCCGCGCGAGATTCGCCCAGGCGTGCGCATCGCCATGGTCGATGACCCCGACGGCAATATCGTCGAGTTCATCGAGAACAACGAATAGGCGCAGCGGTCGCTAGCGACCCATCGCCGTCTCGCGATCCGGCACCAACTCGGTGAGGATGCCCATCACGCTCTTGGGATGGAAGAACGCCGCGCGCATGCGGTCGGGGTCTTCCGGCCCGAGGTCGATCATCATCAGCCCGTTGCCCGACAGTCGATCGGCCTCGTCGCCGATGTTCGTGCACTGGTAGGCGATGTGGTGCAGGCCGCTGCCGTTCTTCGCCATGTAGCGGGCGACCCCGCTGGTCGTGTTCTGGGGGATCAGGATCTCGATCTGCGTCTGGCCGTCGCCGACCTGCACGAAGTAGTTGTTCGTCGCCTCAGGCGCAAAGTAGCTGCCGTCCGGCAGTGGTGCGCGGTCCTCGTCGAACTCCAGGCCAAGCTGGTCGACGAGCACCTTCAGCGCTTCGTTGATGTCCGGCGCGACGATGCCGATGTGGTCGAGTCTCAGGAACATGGTGTAACCCCCTCTGCTGCGCGGCACAGACTAGCAGGGTGGAGGGCTAGCAGGGCGACCGGCTAACGGGGGAGCCGAGGTAGCGGGCTCATCCCTCGAGGGTGCGAGCTATCTTGAGCGTGCTGCGGTGGCAGGCGGGGCAGTGTTCCGGCGGCTCCGCACGCGGAACCATCTCGCGGTCGGCGGAGACGCCCTCCCAGATGTAGTCGCGCAGCCTCGTCGCCATGTCGCGTTGACCGCGGGCTCCGGTGGCGTTCGGGCGCATCTCCTCATCGATTCGGCGGCGGATCTCTTGCGGGCTCAGCGGGCCGGGGGCGCGCACGAGTACCTCGCGGCCGCAGTGCGAGCAGCGGTAGACATCGACCGACACGCTAGGCCTCCGTTGCCCCCGCTACCGGCTCGCGCAGCAGGTCGATGAAGACCTCGTTCGACAGCAGCAGGCCGCGAGGCGTGAGCCGCAGCCGGTCGCCATCGCGTTCGAGCAGGCCGAGGCCCGTGTGCCGCTCGATCGCCTCGCCAAAGATCGCGTCCGGCGAGGCACCGAAACGCTGCTCGAAGTCCGCGACCGAGACGCCATCGATCAAGCGCAGGCCGAGGATCATCGCATCGGCGCGCAGGGTCGCCTCGTCTGGCGTCTCGCCACCCGCGATCTGGAGCATCGTGCCGCCGCCGGAGCGCGCGCGCTCCTCGAACGTCTCGTCGACCGCCTCGATGTAGCGGGTCGGGGCATCGAGGTTGGCGAAGCGCTGTCCGGCGAAGAGCGAGTGCGCGCCGGCGCCCAAGCCGAGGTACGGTGCAGCGTGCCAGTAGACGAGGTTGTGGCGGCACTGGCGGCCGGGCGTTGACCAGTTGGAGATCTCGTAGTGCTCGTAGCCCGCCTCGGCCATCCGCTCGCGCGTCCATTCGTACTGGTCGGCGGCGACATCCGGGTCGGGCTCGGGCAGCTCGCCCTTGGAGACGCGGTAGTGCAGGGCGGTGCCCGGCTCCACGGAGAGCGCGTAAAGCGAGAGGTGCTCCGGGCGCAGCGTGAGCGCGCGCTCCAGCGTCTGCTGCCAGCGTTCGAGCGGCTGACCGATCAGTCCGTAGATGAAGTCCATGCTGACGTTGTCGAAGCCCGCTGCACGGGCCATCTCGACCGCCTCCACGGCGCGGTCGGCGATGTGTGCCCGCTCCAGCATCTCCAGCTCGTCGTCGTGCAGCGATTGCACGCCGAGCGAGAGGCGGTTGATGCCGAGCTCCCGCAGTCCCTCCACGTGCTCACGTTCGAGGTCGGTCGGGTTGGCCTCCAGCGACCACTCCGTGCCGTCCGCGAGGTTGTAGTGCTCCCGCACCGCGCCGGTGATCGCGGACATGTCATCGAGGTTGGTGAGGCTGGGGGTGCCACCGCCGAAGAAGACGGTATCGACGCTGAAGTCGCGTGCGGCAGGCCCCCACAGCTCGATCTCGCGGAGCAGCGCCTGCGTATAGCCGGGAGCGAGGTGGTCGAGGCCCTCGTACGAGTTGAAGTCGCAGTAGCCGCACTTCGAGGTGCAGAACGGGATGTGGAGGTAGAGCGAGAGCGACTGCGGGGCTGCCATCACGTCAGCCTAGCAGGCGTTCGCTTCGTAGGGGCGCGGGAAGCGTAGTGACGCTCACGCGCGATCGAGCGCGCACGAGGCTATCGTCGATCGGAGGAAGTCAGCACTGCGCTACCTCGCTGCTCGGTCGAATCTTCGTCGCGCGATCGCGATCGCGTTCACAATTGGTGGGGGCACGCCGCTGCTCGCTGCCTGTGGAGGCGGCGAGGCGACCGATACCCACGCCACCTCGCCGCCCGCCACGTCATCGCCCGCATCGGGCGTCGCGACCGCGACGCCTGCCACGGCGACCACGACGGCTGCGGCACCGGTCGCCGCCTCGACTGTGCCGGCGGCGCGCTCGGACGGGCTGAGCGGCGCGCCCGTGCCGGAGCGCGTAACGCAGGCGAGCAGCTTCGATGCTGACCTCATGAACGCGGCCGCCGGCACCTTCCCGCCGCTCGACTTCCCGGTCGTCGTCAGCGCAGCGGAGGCGACGTGGCTGCTCGATGAGGACATCGTGCTGGGTGCGGTGCAGAACGACGAGGCCCGCGCCTATCCGCTGTTCATGATGACGCTGCACCACGTCTCGAATAATCGACTGGGTGGGGATCTGTACCTCGTCACTTTCTGAATCGTCTGCTCCTCCGGGGTCGGCTTCGACCCCGTCATCAACGGGCAGGCGCTCAAGTTCCAGGCTTCCGGCATCTACAACGGCGTCTTCCTGATGATCGATGACGTCACCGGGACCGTCTGGTCGCACCTCGATGGCGCGGCCGTCGCGGGTGAACTCGTGGGGATGCAACTCGAGATCCGCGGGCTGCTGACGACGACGTGGGGGTCGTGGCTGGAGGAGCATCCGGAGACGAGGGTGCCCGCGGTGGATACCGGCTACGGCTACTTCCGCGCGACGGTCGGACGGGGCGGTCTCAGCCGCACCTTCCTCGAGACCCTGCCCGCGCTCGACGAGCGACTGGCTGAGAACGCGCTGGTGATCGGCGTGCTGGCAGGCGACGAGGCGCGGGCGTTCCCGCTGGGCGCACGTCCGGACGACGTGCCGCAGCAGGATGTGGTGGGCGGGGTGCCGGTCGTGATCCTGGAGGACACCGGCGGGATCCCGTCGGTCGCCTATCACCGCGCGCTGACGGATGGGCGCGTACTCGACTTCGAGCGTCTCGACGGCACGATCGTCGATCGCGAGACCGGTTCGCGCTGGAACTCGATGGGGCTGGCGATCGAGGGCGAATTCGCGGGTGTGCAGCTCGCCTTCGTGACCTCCTTCTTCACGGAGTGGTACGGCTGGGCGGCGTTCCACCCGGAGACCTCGATCTACGAGCCGCCGGGCAGCGCATAGCGCACCAGCGGGCCTTGGCCGTTACGATCGGCCTCGCACGAGGGGAATCGATGATGACGATCACGCCCGAGCAAGACGCTTACCTGCGGGAGCAGAAGATGGCCGTGCTGGCGACCGGCCGTAAGGACGGGTCGCCGCAGATATCGACGATCAACTACGCCTTCGACGGCACGGATATCGCGATCTCCGTGACGAGCGACCGCGCGAAGTGGGTCAACGCGGTGCGTCAACCGCGTGTCTCTATGCTGGTCCTCGATGGTCACAAACAGCTGATCCTCTATGGCACCGCCGAGGGTGTCACGGACGACCCCGCACGCCTCGAACTGACGAAGCGCATCCGCACCTCGATGGGCTTCGATGGCGATGGCGATGACGCGAAGCTGTCCGCGCAGCTCGATGAGGCGAAGCGCGTGGTCCTGCGCATCACGCCTGACAAGGTGTTCATGAACGACTGAGGGGTGCTCGTCGAGCCTTCCACGGGACAGTGACCGCATGACCCACCCCTTGATCGACCTCGACCGCATCGAGGTGCCGCCCGATATCTACATCGCGGAGGTGGGCAAGGTCTTTGCGCGCTTCGATGAGCACACGCAGGATTCCGACAATCGCTTCTACAGCGTCGCGATCGGGGACGAGCGCTACGTCGTGAAGACCGCCGGGCCGCCCGATGACACCCGCTGGTACCTCGACCACACCGGGAGGGTGGCGCTGCTCCGGAACGCCGTTGAGCCGGCCGCCAGTTGCGAACACGCTGCGCTGCCCCGACTGCACAACGTGATCGAGACGCCGCATGGCCCCGCGCTGGTCTACGAGTGGCTCGCGGGCGATCTCCTCGGTGTGCGGGCGGCGCAGCGCGACGAACCCGCGTCCCCGTTCCAGCGCTTCCGCGCGTTACCCGTCGAGGCGGTCGTCGACGCGCTCGATGTGGTCTACGACCTGCATCGCGAGCTAGCCGGGCTGGGCTGGGTTTCGGGCGACCTCTACGACAGCACGCTGATCTACGACTTCGACCGGCGAGTGGTGCGGGTCATGGACCTCGACAGCTACCACCGCGGGCCCGTGACGAACGCGATGGGCCGCATGTTCGGCTCGCAGCGCTTCATGGCGCCCGAGGAGTTCGAACTGGGTGCGCTGATCGACGAGCAGACGACCGTCTTCACGCTTGGCCGTACGGCCGCCGTCTTGCTCTCGGACGGCACGCTTGACCGCGCGCCCTTTCGCGGCAGCGACGCCCAGCACGCCGTGGTCGCGCGTGCTGGCGAGGAGGCGCGCGGCGAGCGCCACGCCACCGTCGGCGAGTTCGTCGATGCGTGGGAGGCGGCCCGGGCCTGAGGCTCGGCTAGCGGCCGGTGAACTCCGGCTCCCGACGGTCGAGGAACGCCGAGACGCCTTCTCGGAAGTCCTGCATCCCCATCAACACACGCAGTTCGAGCAGCGTGTGGTCAACGGTCGCTTCGTAGGTCTCGTCGTTCCCCAGTCGCATCAGGCGCTTGGTCGCCTGCACCGCCAGCGGTGCATTGGCAGCGATCTCCTGCGCCCAGCTCATCGCCTCGGTCATCAGCTCGTCATCCGGCACGACCTTGCTGACGAGCCCGAGCTCACGGCACTCCTCCGCCTCGACGATGCGAGCGCGGAAGAGAATGTCCGCCGCCACGGACCAGCCGACGAGTCGGGGCAGCAGCCAGCCACCGCCACTCTCTGGCAGCAGGTTGCGCTTCGCCGCGACGCCGGCCAGCTTGCCGCTCTCGCCCGCGATGCGGATGTCGCAGAGCAGGGAGAGGTCCATGCCGTAGCCGGCGGCCGCGCCGTTAAGCGCGCAGATCACCGGCTTGTCCATGCGTTGTAGCACCATCGGCGGGGCGTCGCGCAGGTCGAACAGCTGCGCGGCGGGGGAGTCCAGCGGGTCGCGATCGTCACTCATCCGCTGGCCCTGGTCCTGGAGGTCGAGGCCCGAGCAGAAGCCACGGCCGGCGCCGGTGATCACCACCGCCCGGATGTCGGGGTCCTTCTGGCACTCGATCAGCCGCTCGGAGAGGGCGGCCATCATCGGCCCGCTGATCGCGTTCATGCGGTCGGGGCGGTTGAGCGTGATCACGGCAACGTGGCCGTCGCGCTCGAAGAGCAGTTGGTCGGTTTCGGTCAATGTGGCTGTCGTCATGTCACACACTCCACTATACGGAGAGCCTACTGCACGCGGGCTGCGTGTGCGCCTCGATTGCCCACCTATGGGGCGCGTGCGAGACTCGGCACGATGCTAAAAACTCACCGTTGCGGCGAACTGCGGGCCGAAGACAAGGGCCAGGAGGTCACGCTCGCCGGGTGGGTGCACCGCCGGCGTGACCACGGCGGACTGATCTTCTTCGACCTCCGCGACTCCACCGGCATCGTGCAGGTGGTTGCCAGCGGCGAGCGTGCGCCCGAAGCGTTCGCCACTGCCGAGGGGCTGCGTATGGAGTTCGTCGTGCAGGTCGTCGGCAGCGTCGGTGCTCGTCCCGCGGGCACGACGAACGACGATTTGCCGACCGGCGCGATCGAGGTCGGCGCGGCGGAGATCGTCGTGCTCAACGCCTCCGAGACGCCGCCGTTCCCGATCAACCAGGACACGACGATCGACGAAGAGACCCGGCTTCGCTACCGCTACCTCGACCTGCGCCGCGAGCACATGGCGAAGAACCTGCGACTGCGCCACGACGTGGCGCGGCTGATGCGCGACTACCTGAGCGAGCGCGCGTTCATCGAGGTGGAGACGCCGGTGCTTGGCGCATCGACGCCGGAGGGCGCCCGCGACTACCTCGTTCCGAGCCGCGTCCACCCCGGCCACTTCTACGCACTGCCGCAGTCGCCGCAGCAGTGGAAGCAGATGCTGGTGATCGGCGGCGTCGAACGCTACTTCCAGATCGCACGCTGCTACCGAGATGAAGACATCCGCGCCGACCGTCAGCCGGAGTTCACCCAGCTCGATGTGGAAATGGCCTTCGCGGAGCCGGAAGACGTGATGCAGTTGATGGAGGGGCTCTACACGAAGCTCGCGACCGACCTCGGGGCGCACTTCGAGACGCCGGTGCCGTTCCCCCGCATGTCCTACGACGAGGCGATGGAGCGATACGGCTCCGACAAGCCTGACATTCGCTACGCGCTGGAGATCACCGACCTCTCCTCGGTCGTTGCGAGCTCGGAGTTCCAGGTCTTCCGCAACGTGATCGCGGAGGGCGGCCGAGTGCGAGGCATCGCCGTGCCAAGCGGGGCGGCGGCATCGCGACGCGAGACCGACCGCCTGACCGAGATCGCCCGCGACGCCGGTGCGCAGGGCCTCGTCACCTTCGCCCTGCAGGGCGAAGGCCCGCTCGAGAGCCTCACGACCGAGGACGTGCGTTCGCCCGTCGCGCGTTTCTTCGACGCGCCGACGATCCTCGAGCTCGCGCGTCGCTGCGGTGCCGAGCGTGGCGACATGCTGCTGACCGTAGCTGCCGATGACAACGTGACCTCGGCGGCGCTCGATGCGCTGCGACGCGATGCGGCGGAGCAGCACGACCTCGCGGATGCAGGCACGCTGAACTTCCTCTGGGTGACCGACTTCCCGATGTTCGAATGGGACGCGACGAGCGAGCGCCGGAGCGCGACACACCATATGTTCACCGCGCCCTTCAGCGACGACCTGCCGCTGCTGGAGAGCGACCCGGGCAACGTGAAGAGCAACGCCTACGACCTGGTCTGCAACGGTTACGAGGTCGGTGGTGGCTCCGTGCGTATCCACAGCGAGGACGTGCAGTTGCAGGTGATGCGCGCGCTGGGCATTGGCGAGCAGCAGGCGCGCGAGCGCTTCGGCCACATGCTGGACGCCTTCCGCTACGGCGCGCCGCCGCACGGCGGGATCGCGATGGGGCTCGACCGCACCGTCGCGATCTTCGCGGGCGACCGCAACATCCGCGATGTGATCGCGTTCCCGAAGACGCAGTCGGCGACCGACCTGCTGACTGGTGCCCCAAGCGCCGTCGAGCCCGTGCAACTGGGCGACGTGCACATCGACCTCGACGCCTCGGCGCGGGCGAGCCTGGAGCGCGAGGCCGAGGGCGACGGCGGGCCCTCCGACGCATGAGTCGCCGTCCCGCGTATGATGAGTCACAGACGCCGCACCCACAGCAGCGCAGATTGATCGTCTCCCCGATCGGTCCCGACCGGAGTCGGGTATGAGTCAAAATCGCCTGCTTGCGATCCTCCTCGGAGTGGTCGCGACCCTCGTGCTCGTCGTTGGCGGGCTCTCTGTCGTGCTGTTGGCCTCCGGGGACGACGATGGCGGGGGTGGATCGAGTACCTCGGGAGTCTCGGACGGCGGCTCGAGTTCCGCCGAAATCGGAGACATCAAGAACGTCCTGCGGCTCGCCAGCGGCGACCCGGTGACGATGGATCCGCATTTGGCGGGCGACTCGCTCTCCGCCGAGTACATCGTCGAAATCTTCAGCGGTCTGATCACGATCACGCCGGATCTCGGCCTCGGCCTCGACCTCGCTGAGTCGTGGGAGGTGAGCGAGGACGGGCTGGTCTACACCTTCGTGCTGAAGCCGGACGCCGTCTTCCACACCGGCCGTCGAGTCACTGCGGACGACGTGAAGTGGTCGATTGAGCGGGCATCTTCTCACGTGCCGCTCGGCGCGACGCGACCATCGACGACCGCGCTTGCCTACCTCGGCGACATCGACGGCGTGCGCGACAACTTCTTCGGGCTCGCGGAGAGCGTCTCGGGCATCACCGTCGTCGACGACCGCACTCTGACGATGCGTCTGACCGAGCCACTGCCCCCGGACCTCTTCCTCTCCAAGCTCACGTACCCGACGGCGTTCGTCGTCGACCGTCAGCAGATCGAAGCCAACCCGCGCAACTGGACGCGACGCCCGAACGGCACCGGCCCCTACCGCCTCGTGGAGTGGCGGCTGGGCGAGCGCATCGTGCTGGAGGCGAACGATCGCTTCCACCTCGACCTCGCGTCGGTCGAGCAGGTGCTGTACACGCTCTCCGGTGGATCGACGCTGACTCGTTTCGAGAACGATGAGCTCGACATCGCCAGCATCAGCCTTGCGGACATCGACCGCGCCCGGGATCCGCAGAGCGATCTCTTCCCGCTCTACACCGTGTTCCCAAAGTTCACGATCTCCTACATTGCCTTCAACACCGCCGTGCCGCCGTTCGACGACCCGAACGTGCGCAAGGCGCTGGCGCTCTCAATCGACCGCCAGAAGATCGCGGAGGTGACGTTCAACAACATGCTGTCGCCGGCGACCGGCATCCTGCCACCGCAGCTCCCCGCCTACACCGCGGGCGACAAGACCTTCCCCTTCGACCCGGACGCGGCGAGGGCGGCACTGACCGCCTCCTCATACGGCTCGGCCGACAACCTGCCGCCGATCGTGCTGACCGAGGTCGGCGGCGGTGCGGCGGCACGCGTCGACACGCAGGCTTTCCTGGAGCAGTGGCGTAACGAACTGGGCATCAACGTGGAGATCCGGCAGACGGACTTCGCGACCTTCCTCGATGACCAGGACGCGGGCCGCCTGCAGATGTTCAACGCCGGCTGGATCATGGACTACCCGGATCCGGAGGACATTCTGGACCTCAAGTTCCACTCGGCGTCGTCATTGAACGATGTGGGGTACTCCAACGCCGCGGTTGATGCGCTGCTGGAGGAAGCTCGCGTGGAGCGTGACTCGGCGATTCGCAACGACCTCTACAAGCAGGCCGAGCAGTTGATCATCGACGACGTGGCGTGGATCCCGCTCTACTTCTCGCAGTCCCACGTGGTCGTCAACGAGGCGATTGACGGCTGGTTCGAGCCTCCGATGGTGATTCCGAGGCTTCGCTTCATCGAGATCGAGCGTTAGGCCGCTGCGGTGACTGCCTATGTGAGCAGGCGCCTGCTCTGGCTGCCCGTTCACCTGCTGATTGTCACCTTCTTTACCTTCTCGATCGCGCGCTTCGGCCCCGGCGATCCCGTGAGTGTCGCTGCCGGTCAGTTCCGCGACCCCGAGGTGCTGGCACGCGTGCGAGCGGAGCGAGGGCTCGACGGCTCGCTCGTCGAGCAGTACTGGCGCTGGGTCAGCCGGGCGGTGCAGGGGGACTTCGGCGAGTCGTTCCTGCAGGAGGGCTACTCCGTCGGCGAGTTGCTACGCGCCAAGCTCTGGATCTCCGCACAACTGAACATCCTCGCGCTGATCCTCGTCTTCGCCATCGGCATCCCATTAGGGCTCTTAGCCGCGCGTGCGAACGGGACGTGGATCGACCCCTTCGTGATCTCGGCTCTGCTCTTCCTCACGGCGATCCCGGTGCTGGTGCTGATCCCGCCGATGCTCTGGCTCTTCTCGCTGAAACTCGACATCCTTCCGGTCGGCGGTTGGGACGGGATATTCGAGGTCTACTGGATCGGCGACGTGATCGCCGTCCCGATCCCCGATCCCCACCTCTACTTACCGCTCTTCGTGATGACGATCGGAGGGTTCGCCGGCATTGCGCGGCTCGTGCGCATCAGCGCTCTCGAGGTGCTGAGCGAGGACTACGTGCGCACGGCCCGTGCGAAGGGAGCGCCGGAGTCTCGCGTCGTGCTGAGGCACGTGCTACCCAACTCGCTGCTGCCGGTGGTGACGGTGACCGGATTCGCGCTCGTTGGCATCTTTGGCGGTTCGCTCTTCACGGAGACGCTGCTGGGCATCAACGGCATCGGCCGGTTCATGTTCGAGGCGTTGCAGAGCCGTGATTATGACGTGATCATGGCGATGACGGTGATCGTCTCTACCGCGTTCGTGCTGCTCAACCTCGCGGTCGAGATCAGTTACGCCTTCATCGACCCGCGCATCCGACTCGGCATCGAGTCGCAGTCGTGACGACTGCTGTCGCCGAGACCCTGCAACGGAGGCCAGACAACGAGGGTGTGAGCCAAGGCCAGCTCGTCTGGAACCGGCTGCGCCGCAAGCGGCTGTCGATGATCTCACTGGTGGTGATCCTGCTGATCTATGGGGCGGGCATCTTCGCGCCGCTCGTCGCGCCGTACTCGTATCGCACGGTGGATCTCGACCGCCCTCAGGAGGGACCCAGCGTCGATCACCTGCTGGGCACCGACATCCTCGGCCGCGACATGCTGAGCCGCGCGATCTACTCGGCGCGCACCACGGTGGTGATCACCGCCGCCGTGGTGGTCTCCGGCTCGCTCGTGCTCGGCGTCGGCCTCGGCCTGCTAGCGGGCTACCGAGGTGGGCGCGTCGACAGCGTGCTGATGCGCGTCGGCGATATCTTCGCGGGCTTACCGGCGATCATGATGTTGATCCTGATTAACGCGGCGCTGGGCGACCGCGTGAGAACGTTATCGAGGTGGGTCGACGACCATAGTTTCACCGACTTTGTAGGCACCGGTGCCGCCTCGTATTTGACTGTCTTTGGCGCGCTGGCCCTCTTCGAGTGGGTCGGCATGGCGCGCATCATCCGAGCGCAGGTGCTGCAACTGCGTGAGCGCGACTTCATCACTGCGGCGCGCGCGACCGGGGCATCTCCGATGCGGATCATCTCGAAGCATCTGCTACCGAACGTCTCAAACCTCGTGATCCTCGCGATCTCCGTCTCGCTCGGTGGCATCGCGGGGACGGAGATTTTCCTCACCTGGTTCGGGGTCGGCGTACAGCCGCCCGCAGCTTCCTTCGGCGCGATGCTGTTCGAGGCTGGCAGCGTCCGTACTTTCCAGGCGCATCCGCACCTGCTGCTCGTCCCTTCCGGGTTCGTCGTCGCGCTACTCTTCTCCTTCGCACTACTGGGCGAGGGGCTGAACGACGCCGTGCGAGGTCGCTAGCCTCATTTCGCCTGTGATTCATGTGTAAGCCTGTGCTGCGCGTGTGTTCTATACTCGGATGGCGCAACTATTCAGGGGACACACTTGCCAGTCACGACAGAACGCCTGCCGGGGTCACTGATCGCCCTCAAGTTCGAGATTGACGACGAACGTCTCGAAGCTTCGATGGGCAAGGCCGTACAGCGGGTCGCCAAACAGGTCAAAATCCCCGGGTTTCGGCCCGGCAAGGCACCGCGTGAGGTGGTGGAACGCACCGTCGGTCGTTCCGCGCTCGTGCAGGAGGCGCTCGACGAACTGCTGCCCGACCTCTACGAGGAGACGCTTGAGTCGGAGGAGATCGACGCGATCGCCCAGCCCGAGTTTGAGCTGAAGTCGATCGAGCCGCTGGTCGTCAACGCGAAGGTGCCCGTGCGCCCGACGATCGAGTTGAACGACTACAAGTCGTTGCGCGCCCCGCGCGAGGAAGTCGAGGCTACCGAAGAGCAGGTCGAGGAGTCGATCACCAATCTCCGTCGCCGCTTCGCCACGCTCGAGCCGGCCGACCGCGCGGTCGACTGGGGCGATACCGTGCGCGCAGACGTCACCGTCTCCGTCGACGGGCAGGGCGACCCGCACACCGAGGAGGACGCCGAGTTCCGCGTGACGAAGGACGCCGTGATCTCGCTGCCGGGCTTCCTCGACGAGTTGATCGGCCTCGAACGTGGTGGCCCGTACGACTTCACTTTCAACCTGCCGGAGGACTTCGACGCGCAGGAGATTGCAGGCAAGGTCGCCAGCTACACCGTGAAGATCCACGAGGTGAAGCAGGAAGTGCTGCCGGACCTCGATGACGACTTCGCGAAGTCGCTGGACGAGGACGGTGTCGAGACCGTCGATGCGCTGCACACGCGCATGCAGGAGAGTGTGCAGGAGCAACTGGACGCCGATGCCACGGCCGCCTATCAGGACGAGATACTCGACATGTTGCTCGCGACCGCTGAGCTCGACTACCCGGAAGTGCTCGTGGAGCAGGACATCCATCGCCTGATCGACCAGCTTTCGAACCACGCCTCCCACACGCAGGAGGACCTCGACCGCTGGCTGACGCTGATCGGCAAGACCGAGCAGGAGGTGCGCGACGAGCAGCGCCCGCAGGCCGAGAAGGGCGTGCAACGGATGCTCGTGCTCTCGGAGCTGATCAAGTCCGAAGCGATCGCGGTGCCCGACTCCGAGGTCGATGCCGAGATCGACAAGATGATCGACCAGATCTCCGGTGAGACCGACGACGAGGAGCAACGCACCGCCGTCCGCGGCATGGTTGACACGCCCGAGGGACGCTCGTCGATCCTCGACGGGCTGATCACGCGCGCCGCGCTCGACGCGCTGGTGGAGATCTGCTCGCAGCCGGAGGACGAAGGCGCGGAGAATGCGCGCGGCAGCCGTCGTCGTCGTGGATCGCGACGGGCAGGCACAGAGTCGTCAACCGAGGCAGACGAGTCCACGGAAGAGGCGCCGGAGGACAATGGGGATTCCGAGGATGCAGGCAACGACGAAGCGGGCCATGCTGATTAGGCGATTACTCGGTGGCTCGGTGCCACGTGGAGCGGACTGAGCAGTGACTTTTTCGCACGATTCATCACCTTTCGACACAGCCCAGTTCGCTCCCGATCAGTCACGGCCGCAGGCGGTCATGCCGATGGTCGTGGAGCAGACATCGCGCGGTGAACGCGCGTACGACATCTACTCGCTCCTGCTGAAGGAGCGGATCATCTTCCTGGGCACGCCGATCGATGATCAGGTCGCGAACGTGATCGTCGCGCAGCTGCTCTACCTCGCTCGCGAGGAGCCGGATCACGACATCCAGATGTACATCAATTCGCCAGGAGGCTCGATCTCGGCAGGCCTCGCGATTCACGACACGATGAACCTGGTACAGCCGGAGGTCTCCACGATCGCCGTCGGGATGACCGCATCGATGGGCACCGTGCTGCTGAGCGCCGGGCAGAAGGGCAAGCGGTACGCGCTACCCAACGCCACGGTGCACTTCCACCAGGCCATGCTTGGCCGCGTTGGTGGGCAGGCGCGCGACATTGAAATCGCGGCCAAGGAGATTCTCCGGGAAAACGAAATTATCCGGAACATCCTGATAGTGAACACGGGCGCGGATGCCGACAAGATCACCAAGGACATGGACCGCGACTTCTACATGAGCTCCTCTGAGGCGAAGGACTATGGGTTTGTCGATGAGATTTTGGAGCAGACTGCTCCAAGCTCCGACAACGGCAAGAGCTAACGCGGCGGGCTGCTTGAAGGGAACCTCTTAGATGGCGACCAGCACCACGACTCGCGGTGGCGGCAGCAGGGTGCAGTACCACTGCTCCTTCTGCGGCAAGAATCAGGATCAGGTCAAACGCCTGATCGCCGGCCCCGGCGCGGTCTACATCTGCGACGAATGCGTCGAACTCTGCCAGGAGATCATCAACGAGGAGGCCCAGGGCGGCCGTACCTCGACGACTGAGCACAGCCATGTTCGTACCCCGCAGGAGATCGTGCGTCAGCTCGATGAGTACATCGTCGGGCAGGAGCACACAAAGCGCGTGCTCGCCGTCGCCGTCTACAACCACTACAAGCGCATTGAGGCACCGGTACAGACCGACGTGGACCTCGAAAAGTCGAACATTCTGCTGATCGGATCCACCGGTGTCGGCAAGACCGCATTCGCG